>BNJU01003463.1_pt1:357500-452601 | contig 452601 bp, 630 predicted proteins | sample 8539281 | NCBI WGS metagenome assembly BNJU01 (sample SAMD00202456, study PRJDB9452) | human saliva metagenome | isolation source: human saliva | place: Japan
AGGGTCAGTTCCTGAACACAGCTCATCTAAAAGTATTAAACTTTTTTTCATTAGTATTGTTTAATATGTTAATTATATTGGTCATATGAGATGAAAAAAAGTCGAAAGATTATTTTTCTATTGATTGTTCATCTCAATATCAACAAATACTTTTTTTCAAAAAAATCCAACAGTTGACTCTTCTAGTGCTGGTATATAAAAATCCTAAATGAGTTAAGTATACACATAAACCAACTGTTTTTTAGAATTACAGTTTTACCTCCGGTATTAGGACCTGTAATTATTAATGAATTTCCTTTATTATCTAATATAACATCGTTTTTTTACTACTAACTCTTTTTTTCAATTAATGGATTATATGCTTTTTTTAATTTAATTTCTTGAGTCGCTACAATATTTTTGTTTATTAAAAACCCTTTTTGTGAACAAAAAAATTCATTTTTTTGAAAAAAATAAATTCTACTTGAGAAAAAAATTCCATAAAGAATTTAATAATTCATTAGACTTCTCTTTAATTACTTCAGATGCCTCTTTTAATATTCTAAGGATCTCCTCTTTTTCACGTCGTTTTAAAACTCCTATTTCATTATTAATTTCAACATTTTTCTTTCGGTTCAACATAAAACGTATTTCCAGATGCAGATTCATCGTGAATTATACCACCAAAATCATTTTTTTATGCTCTGGTTTAACTAAAATTACATCTCTATCATTACGCTTTGTTACAATTGCTTCTGTTAGTTTTTTTACATTAGCTCTAAGTATATTTTTTTAATACTTTGATCACTTTTTATTTTTTTAATTTTGTTATATCAGCTTTTTATATTTTTTTCAATTCTAATGATGCATCAGGTCTTATATATCCATCTTCATCAACTATTCTATCCAAGTATCTTTCCAAATCCTCAAGATTATCTAATTTTTTTCTATATATTTTGTTAGACTACTATATGAATTGTTTTTCCTGTATTTTAATAGAGTCAAATCTCTTAGAAAAACCTATCATAAGTAATTACATTTCTTAAAATATAAAAAGTTCTTTTTTTCTGATAATACACTATCTTTTCTTTTGCCTTTTTTTACACTCATATTATAATCATAAATTTTTCAATCTAAACTCATTGGGATATTTTCTTAATAATTCATATGCTTCTTCATTTTTCTTTATGAACTTCTACTAACTTATCATAATTATTTATATATTTTAAATTTTTGAATCTTATCATAAGATAACTCTGAATAACAATATTTTTTCAATATCTTTTAATACTAAATCTAAATTCAATTTCTTTTTGAGTAATTTTTATTCAACTATTTTTCACTCCTTCATGAATTTTTTTAACAAAGTATATTATACACTAAATCTATCTTTTTTAACAATTCTATAGCAAAAGAATAAAGCAGCAACACAATTTTACACTAGTGCCACTGCTCGTTCTATTTTCTTATTTAAAAAAATAAATCTATTAACTGTTGAGATAAAATAGGTGTATTTTTCTAGAATAAATCCTGGTATTGTTGAATTTGTAAATATTGCAATTTTTTCCACTCAGGCAGTGGTAATACTGTCACAAAAATATAAAACTACAAATATTAATAAATAAACTTCCACAAAACCAAAGATTCCACCTAATAATCTATCTGTTGTTTTTTTATTAACGGTAATTTTTCTAATTACACCTAGTGCTGATGCAATTATTTGAATAATCAGTCGAATTACTATAAATAATACGACAAAAGAAACTATTCTATAGTATGCCGTAGGTATATTTAATCCAGCGTATACTCCCTCTAAACCTGTGGTTACATCTGCTGGTATTGGAATTAAACTAGGAAATAAATATGCTAATCTAGTACTAAACAACATTGATACTATTAAACCAATTATCATAGTTCCAACATAAAATAATTGCATTATTAGCCCACGTTTATGTCCCAAATAGATACCTAAAAAAACAATAGTATTACTATTATTATATCTACCATATAGTCATCCTTTCATATTTTTTTATTATTATATAAATTAAACTTTTAAAGTAGCATTAATCAATGTTTGATTAATGCTACTTTTTTTCTTTAAAATTATTATTCTTATTCTACTCCAATTATATATGGATATACTGGTTGTCCAGATTCTATAAGTTCTACCTCTACATCAGGGTATTTGTTTTCTAATAATTCTTCTAGGAAATCAGTATATTCATCTGTACTATCTTCACCTAAGTAAAGAGTAACTATTTCTTTATCTTCATCTAAAGATTTTTCTAGTAATTCTTCAAGTACAGTGTTTAATGATAAATCAGAAACTACTATTTTACCATCTTTTATTCCCATAAATTGGTCTTTCTTAATTTCAACACCTTCTATATTAGTGTCACGAACTGCATGAGTTACTTCAAGCGTACTTACAGTTGATAAAACTTCTTGCATATTTGCAAAGTTTTCTTCAGGTGAAAGTTGTGAGTTAAATACCATTACTGCAGCTAAACCTTGTGGAGCTGTTTTACTTTCAATTACAAAGACATTTTCTTCCGCTAATTCTGCAGCTTGTTTTGCTGCTAATTGAATATTCTTATTATTTGGGAATATATAAATATATTTTTGGCATTAACTTCTTTAATAGCTTTCATTATATCTTCTGTAGATGGATTCATAGTTTGTCCACCTTCTACAATATAATCAACACCCATTGATTTTAAAACTTTACTTAATCCAGCACCCATTGAAATTGAAATCATCGCTTGTTCTTTTACTTCTTTTGGAGCACTAGCTTGTTTTGCTTCTTGTTTTCTTAACACTTCTCTGTGCTGTTCACGCATATTATCAGATTTGATTTTGATAAGTTCACCATATTGTTGACCGTAGTTAAATACCTCACCAGGTGTTTCAGTATGAACATGAATTTTAACATACTCACTATCAGAAATAACAAGTAATGAATCACCAAATTTACTCATATCTTCTCTAAATTTATCTTCATTAAATTCTTTTTTATCTTTATCAAGACGAACTGTAAATTCAGTACAGAAACCATAAACGATATCTTCTGGACTCATGAAATCCATATCGTGATCATCTTCAAATTGCATATCAACTACGTTAGTTTCTACTGTATCTAACCCTTCAATTTCTTCACCTTTTAATGCAGCTACAAAACCTTGGTACACGCATACTAACCCTTGACCTCCTGAGTCAACTACACCAACTTCTTTTAAAATAGGTAATAATTCAGGTGTTCTCTTAAGAGACTCTTGAGCTTCTAAGTAAATTGCATCCATAACTTCTATAATTGAAGTAGTATTTTCTGCAGCTTTTACACCTGCTTCAGCTGCTTCACGTGCAACAGTTAAGATTGTTCCTTCAACCGGTTTTATTATAGCTTTGTACGCTATACTAACACCATTTTGAATAGCAGCTGCAAATTCTTTAGCGTCAATCTCACTTTTATCAGCTATATGTTGAGTCATTCCTCTAAATAATTGTGAAAGAATTACTCCTGAGTTACCACGAGCTCCCATTAATAAACCTTTAGAGAATGACTTTCCTAACTCACCGATATTTTCTACAACATTCGCTGCTGTTTCTTTCGCACCTGAAGACATTGATAAATTCATATTTGTTCCTGTATCACCATCAGGAACTGGGAAAACATTAAGAGAATTAATTTTTTCTGCATTCTTAGCTAAATTTTTAGAACCTAAATCTATCATTTTAGCTAGAACTAGTCCATTGATTTTTTCCAATGCGCTACCTCCTATTTATTACTTACTTTAATGCCTTGAATAAAGATATTAACCTCATTCACTTTAGCACCTAGTGTTTTTTCTATTTGATATTTCACTGATGACTGAACATTACTAGCTATTTCAGATATTTTTGTTCCGTACATAACTATTATATATAAATCTATTACTAATTTATCTTCATCTTGTTTAACAACTATTCCTTTTTGAATAATTTTCTTTTCCTAAGATTTCTATAATTCCATCTTTAACTTGGTTCTTACTAGCCATACCAATTATACCGTAACAACTTACTGCTGTTCCACCTGCTACAGTTGAAATAACGTCATCACTAATTGATACGTGACCTAGTTCATTATTTACTTCTAATACCATAATTTTTTTCCTCCTATTTAAAAATAGACAAATGAACATACGAATAATTATACCTTTTTTTAATAAAAAAATACAAGTAAAACATTGATTTATCTTTAATCAGAGCCTCTGTTTATCCATAATATTAATAGTTTCTTTTTATTTATTTCCTCGAATAAATTCTTTAGCGTGAATCATTAATGTTACAGCATCACAAACTGGCGTTTGAATATTATGTTTCTTACCTAATTTAGATATAGCTCCATTTAAATAATCTATTTCCGTTAATCTTCCATTTTTCATATCTTGATATAATGATGGGTAATGTAACCCTCCCAGTACTAGGATCAAATAAGTTTTCAATATTATTTTCAACTAATTCTTGATTCACTTCCACACCTTCAGCTTTTGCAACAGCTGTAACTTCATTTAGTACTGCTCTAGTTAATTCTAAATTTTGTTTAAAACTTCCGTACTCACCAATATTACAATCTATCAGTGTACAATACGTATTCAATACACAGTTTAGTCCAGCTTTATGCCAAATAGATTGGAATGTATTATCTGAATACTTCATATTTAATCCTGCTTTATTTAATCTATCTATTAAGCCTTTAGTATCCTCAAGATTTTCTTCCTTAACTTGCTTTATTTCTGTTTTCCCTGATCCATAAGCTTTAAGTACACCAGGTCCTCCCAAACCACTCGTCCATAATGTCACACCAATTAGAATATTCTCTTCTTTTACAAATTCTTTAAGAGTATCAACGTGCCCTAGTCCATTCAGTATACATATGATTTTTGTATTTTCATGCATAAGATGTTTTACCTTTGTTAACATACTTCTTAGTTGCATAGACTTTGTAGCTACAAAAACAACATCATACTTTCCTTGTGCATCCTCTGGATAGTACGTTGGAATATTATAATATCCTAGTTCCTTATCATCAATAATAACACGTAATCCATTATTTTTTATATTTTCAACGTGATCTTTCCAAGTATCAACAAAAGTAACATCTTCACCATTTTTAAATAGCAAATAGCCAAACCTTGATCCTAGAGCTCCTGCTCCCGCAAATAAAATTTTCATAATGAGCACTCCTTCACTTATATTTATAATTTAATTTTATAATTAGAAAACTTTTTTGTCAACCTATTCATAATAATTATTAAAAACAAAAAAAAGATATTCAAAATTGAACACCTTCTTTTTTTGTTTTTAATAATTTTCTGGTCTATAAACTTCTGACTTATATAATTTTAGTACATCTGAATACAGTCTATCAGCAAGAAACGCAACAGTAAATGGAATTACAAAGAACGCTAAAATTATTTGTACTAAACTTCCAGGATTCATCTCGTAAGCTTTAGTTGGTCCAATTAGTCCAATGATACCGAATCCTGCACTTTCATGAGTTCCTTGGATCCCTAAGAAATAACCAGAAAGTCCAGTTATTGCCGCTGTCGTTAGAATTGGTAAAAATAACTGAGGACGTCTTGCACAGTTAGGCATCATTAATTTTATAGCACCTAGAATAATAGCTATACTAGCACCTTTACTTTTAGCTCTAAAAGTTCCAATTGATAAAACTGCCGCAGCTGCTACTAGTCCAAGCGTTGCAGCACCTGCACCAACATAATTCGCATTATTAAATAGTATTAATCCCATAGCAACAGTTGATACCGGTGTTACAATTAAGAATGCAAACGACATTGTGATTAACATACACATTAATATAGGTTGTAATGTTGTAAATTTAAATATTATTTGTCCTAATAGACTTGTTAAACTTTTCATATAAGGTAACGTAACTAATCCTAGTGCTGCTACTAACCCACCAGTTATTGGTAAAAATATAATTGTAACAGAACCAAATTTATCTTTTACTAATGATATTGCTATTGCACCAATTGCAGTTATTAACATAACGTTAAATAAATCTCCCATTGGCACTCCAGTATAAGCTTTTAAATTCGCATTAAATGTTAATGATCCACTTGCTGCTAAAACAGTTGCACCTAAAACTGCTGATTCTAGTGGTTTGAATTTTAACATTTGTCCAACTATCATACCAACTAGCACTGGAATAGAAAATTGTAATAAATACATCGCTTGAGATAATGTTGTAAACACATTAGCCGCAAAGTGTTTTCCTAGATACTTGAATAATGTACTCAATACTGCATTTGGAATTAAACCTGCTACGACCCCTAGTGCAGTACCATTTAAAATTATATTAAGAAAATCTCTCACACTTCTTTTTTGCATATACATCCTCCTGTTTTTATATTATTATTTCACTATAATAATATAAAATCAAAAAAATGTAAAGAGTTTTTTTGAAAATTTATCTTATTTTTTTCTTATAAAAAAACGTTTTTTTATAATTTTTTTACAACAAAAGTGAAATTAATATAAAAAGGAATCAAAGTAATTTTTTTACTTTAATCCCTTTTTTTCTAATATAATGGCTTTTTTTATTTGGTGTTCCTACTTTTCTAGGATATTTATTTGGAGTTTCCTTAGCCTTTCTTATTTCTAGTATATGGCGCTCTTCACCCTCAATAGAAAACTCTAAATCTTTTTCTAATTTACCACCAAGCAACTTTATCGCATTTAACGCTTCTTTTGTTTCTTCTTCTGCTTTTTGTGCCTTCAAACTTAAAAAGTATCCATTTTTTCTTACAAGAGGTAAACATAATTCTGAAAGTACATTTAATCTCGCTACTGCTCTAGCAGTTACAATTTCGAACTTTTCTCTGTAGCCTCTATTTTGTCCAATTTCTTCTGCACGAGCATGAATAAAATTACAGTTAGTTAACTCTAATTCATCTTTTAATAAATTTAAGAATTTTATACGTTTATTCAATGAATCAACAATTGTAACTTCAAGATTTGGGTATAAAATTTTAAGTGGAATTGATGGGAATCCTGCTCCACTTCCAACGTCACAAATATTATCAACATTACTATAATCCTTGAAAAAAAGCTAATGATATCGAATCATAAAAAGTGCTTTGAATAAAACTCTTCTTCCTCAGTAATTGCTGTAAGATTTATTTTTTTGATTCCACTCAACAACTAACTCATAATATCTTTGATATTGATTTTTTTGTTTTTCACTTAATTCAATACCTGTTTGTTCTGTTACCTTACTATAAAACTCTTGTTTATTCATCATTTCTTCCTCTTCGTTGTTCCAAGAATACTAATAGAATAGAGATATCTGCAGGATTAACACCTGAAATACGTGATGCTTGACCGATTGTTAGTGGTAAAACTTTTTTAAGTTTTTCTCTTGCTTCTATTGCTAAACTTGGGAACATCATCATAATCCAAGTCTTTTGGGATTTTCATCTCATTCATTTTTTTAAGTTTCTCAACTTGTTGTAATGATTTTTTGATATACCCTTCGTATTTAACCTCTATTTCAACTTGTTCAATAACATCCCTAGCTAATTTAGTATCATCTTCAGCTAAGTACATTATATTTTCATAAGACAACTCTGGTCGTCTTAACATGTCTATTGCTAATATACCATCTCTAATTTCTGCACTATTTAGTTCTTGTAATTTTTCTAAAGTTTTTGAGTTGGTGTAATTCTAAATGTTTTTAATCGCTCTATTTCATTTTGAACTGCATTACGTTTATCACAGAAATTTTTATATCTTTCTTCTGTAATTAGTCCATATTCATATGCCTTTTCAGTTAGGCGCATATCAGCATTATCATGTCTTAATAATAACCTATGCTCAGCTCTAGATGTCAATAATCTATAAGGTTCATTAGTTCCTTTTGTAACTAAATCATCAATTAAAACACCAATATAAGCCTCATCTCTCCCTAAAATCATAGGTTCTTCTTCTAAAACCTTGCATGCAGCATTTATTCCCGCCATTATTCCTTGTCCTGCAGCTTCTTCATAACCACTAGTACCATTAATTTGACCAGCAGTAAAGAGCCCATCAATCAGCTTAGTTTCAAGAGTTGGCCATAATGTCGTTGGATTAATTGCATCATATTCAATTGCGTATCCATTTCTCATTATTACCGCATTCTCCAATCCAGCTATACTATGAACCATATCACGCTGTACATCATCTGGTAAAGAAGTTGATAATCCTTGAACATAAATTTCCTTAGTGTTTCTACCTTCTGGTTCAAGGAATAACTGATGTCTTTCTTTATCATTAAATCGAACATATTTATCTTCGATACTTGGACAATACCTTGGTCCTGTCCCTTGTATAACTCCAGAATACATAGCCGAACGACCTAAGTTTTTATCAATTATTTCATGAGTTGAAGTATTAGTATAAGTTAACCAGCACGGAACTTGATCTTCTACATATTCTGTTGTTTCATAACTAAAAGCATGTTTCTCATTATCTCCAGGTTGAATAGCAGTTTTTGAAAAATCAACACTATCCGCATTAACTCGAGGTGGCGTTCCTGTTTTAAACCTAACTAAATCAAATCCTAGCTCTTCCAACTGTTTAGGTAAATCAATTGAGGGCATTTGATGATTTGGGACCAGATGAATATTTTATATCTCCGATTACTATTTCTCCTCTTAAATAAGTTCCCGTAGTAATAATAACAGTTTTAGCCTTATAAGCAGTTCCCTAACATTGTTTTTAAGCCAACCACTTTATTATTTTCAATAATTAGTTCTTTAACCATAGCTTGTTCAATATCTAAATTTGGAGTATCTTCCAATATTCTTTTCATCTCTAATTGATACTCAACTTTATCAGATTGCATTCTAAGTGCACGAACCGCTGGCCCTTTTGCAGTATTTAGCATTTTACTTTGAATATTTGTTTTATCTGCTACACGACCCATTAAACCTCCAAGTGCGTCTACCTCACGAACTACTATACCTTTTGCAGGTCCACCTACACTAGGGTTACATGGCATAAAACCAATTGTATCTAAGTTAATTGTAATCATTAAAGTACTCACACCTTTTCTACTAGATGCATATGCTGCCTCAATTCCAGCATGACCACCTCCGATTACAATAACATCATATTCTTTTAAAAATTCAGTCATAGTACCTCCATATATTTTAACGTAATTGCAAAATAATGCTTTGACCAAAATTTTGATATATTACTAAATTTTTACCTTTATAATATTATCACAATGAGAAAGAAAAAAACTAATAATAAACATTAATACAAATGTTTTTTTCCATGTATTTTTCTTATAAAAAAACGTAGAAATAAAAATATCCTAATTATTTCTGATTGTTACTCATTTTTTTATTTAAATAGTTATTAATATATTTACTTAATATTTTTTTATTAAGTTATAATAGTACTAGTTATTATTATTAATTAGTGAATGGAGGGATTTTCTTGAATATTAAATTAGTGTACGCAAGTTTAACAGGTAATACTGAAATGTTATCAGATTTAATTATAGAAAAATTCGAAGAACAAAAAGGTTTAGAAATTGAAAAAATATTTATTGAAGATATGGTTGATTACGATTTTTTAGATGATGCCGATGCCTTTATTGTAGCAACATATACATATGGTGAAGGAGATCTTCCTGAAGAAATGGAAGAATTCTTTGAAGAAATTGGTCAAAAAGATTATTCTGGAAAAAGTCTATGGAGTAATCGGAACTGGGAGACACTATTTATGAACAATACTGTGTTTGTGTCGATCAATTTAATGACCAAATAGCAAAAACAGGTGCAACTAATCCTACTGAAAATCTGAAAATTGAAATTGAAGCAGATACTGATGAAGATTTTGAAAATATTGATAAATTCATAGAAGATTTCGCCTCAGCACTTTAAATATTAAATGCAAAAAAGACTGTAGTTTTTCCTACAGTCTTTTTATTTTTTTATCCTTTGAAAAAAATACATTTACTCGTTTAAATTCTTCTTCCCAATTATTCCAATCAAGTCTTATTCTTGAATTATCATCAAGAATATCTTCTACTATTTCCTCTATAGTAATTTGCTCAAGCGCTTCTTTAATAGAGTGATTAATTGTATTTACTTTTTCTTAAATACTCACTATAACGTTTATCAACAGCTAATGCTCCTTCAAATATTTTTAGAAACATAGTCAGTTTTTAAAACAAAGACTTCTACTTCACCATTTAGAGCAACATATACGTCATATAATGTAACTGTTTTTATTACTACGATATTTATATCCTCCACCTACTCCAGTGTTAGCTTTTTACAAGATTATGGACAACTAGTTTTTCTCATAATTTTTTAAGTATGTTGGTGATATATTAAGACGTTTACTTATTTCCTTTGAATTTAAATAAATATGTCTATCCTGTAAATAAAAGCATAACCATTATACATATTGCTTGTTCAGTACTTTTTAGTTAGATGCATAAACTTTTAACCTCTTTTTCCTTTTTATATAAGATAAATAATTAATCTATTATTTAATTTTTATGATATATTTTTTCATATTGTCAAATATTATCTTAGCTTTTCGCCCCAATATTGGTAATAGGTACACTCAATGGAACCATTGAATAACTTTCTTCTCTTAGTTGCTTCTTACCATATAAATGTTCAAACATTTTATTAGAAGTCAATATATACAGCGACCAGTATTTTTGGTTTTTAAGCGCGGCCCCTAAATATTTATACATATTCTCTACTTCTTTTTTCTCTCCCAAACGCTCTCCATATGGCGGATTAGCTATTACACAACCAGCTTCTTTTTTTACAACAAAATCATATACCGACATTTGTTTGAACTTAATAACCCCAGCTAAACCAATTTCTTCAGCATTATTTTCAGCTGTTTGAATCATTTTTGGATCAATATCAGAACCGTATAGCTCTAATTCCTTCTCATAGTCAATTGCTTCTTCAGCTTTATTTCTTTCTTCATCAACTAACGCTTTTGGCATCCATGGCCATTTTTCAAAATCAAAATTTCTATTAATACCAGGTGCCATAGTTTTGTGCAGCCATAGCCGCTTCTATTAACAGAGTACCTGAACCACAGAACAAGTCATATAATGGTGTTTCACCTTTCCAGTTAGTTAATTTTACCATAGCTGCAGCAAGTGTTTCCTTTAATGGTGCTGTACCTTGTTTTGCTCTATATCCTCTTTTATGTAATCCATCTCCTGATGTATCTAATAATATTGTTGCTATATCATTTAACATAATTATTTCTAATCGATATCTAGCACCTGTTTCAGTTAACCAACCAGTTACCCCGTAACTTTTCTTCATTTTTTCAACAATTGCTTTTTTTACAATCGACTGACAGTCAGACACACTAAATAATGTTGATTTATGACTTCGCCCATCTACTGGGAATTTTGCATCTACTGGAAGATATTTATCCCATTCTATCTCTTTAGTTTTTTCAAATAATTCTTCAAATGTATAAGCTGGAAATTGAGCTACTACAATTTTTACTCTATCTGCACATCTAAGCCATAAATTAGAGCGAACTATAGCTCTCTTATCTCCTGAATAATATACTCTACCATTTTCTACTTTTGTTTCATAACCTAACTCTTGTACTTCTTTAGCTACAATAGCTTCTATACCCATAGGTGTTGTTGCTACTAAATTATATTTCATTTCTTCCTCCTTAAAAAAGAGGCTCTAAAGAGCCCCTAGAACTAGTTATTTTCTTATCATAAGCCATATTCTGTATCTATCTTACTCAATCGGGACTAGTCTACCCTCGTAACAATAGTTGTGATCATCTGTCTAAATATGTATACATATTTCCTACTCCTACATTCATTTCTGTGAAGTAAGTGCTTCTACCAAAATTTGAATTGCTCACTCAAGGGGTTTACCGCGTTCCACTTCATACATTTCTATATGAACTTCGTCACTGTGGCACTTTCAAGATATATGACCATATAGAAACTACTTAGGTCATATTTTCTGCCGTCACCTTAAAAAGGTGCCTAAACTTATTTTTTCGTTTAGCGTTGAACACTACTAACATCTCAGTCAGTGTGAGTATGGACTTTCCTCAGCAAAATTGCCGCGATCACTCAAAGAAAATACTTATACTACTTTACACTATAATAAAGTTTTTGTAAATAAATTATGTTAAATAATTATTTTTCTAAAACTGATACTTTACCTTCAGCTATTTCTTCAAGTGCTTTTCCAACTTCTTTATGAGATACATAGTTATCTAATTTTTTTGTTTCTGGGTCTGAGAACAATTCACGAGCTCTCTTACTTGCTAATGAAAACTAACATATACTTTTGAATTTACTTTTTGATTTTTAATACATCTAATTTTTGGATATAACATTTATTCTCTCCTACATTTCTTCTAATTCTAATAAAGCTCTTCGATATTTCATCTCTATACGTTCGCGTTTTAAATGCTCACTTGTTATTATAGCCTTAATTCTATCAACTGCTTTATCTACTTCATCATTTTCAACAACATAGTCATATAAGTGCATCATATTTATTTCTTTTTTAGCTTTAGCTATTCGAGACTCAATTACTTCATCGCTTTCTGTCCCTCGTCCTCTTTAATCTAGTTTTTAAATCTGCAATACTAGGAGGAGCTAAAAATATAAATAATGCATCAGGGATTTTACTTTTCACTTGGCTTGCTCCCTGCACTTCTATTTCTAAAAAGATATCTTTCCCTTTATCCATAGTTTCACGCACATACTTTACAGGAGTCCCATAATAATTGTCTACGTATTGTGCATATTCAAGTAATTCACCTTGTTCAATAAGTTGTTCAAATTCTTCTTTTGTTTTGAAAAAATAGTCAACCCCATCTACTTCACCAGGTCTCATCCCTCTAGAAGTCATAGAAATTGAATACTCAAAGCCAACATCATTACTTTCAAAAATTCGTTTTCTAACAGTTCCCTTTCCTACACCAGAAGGACCTGATAAAACTATTAATAAGCCTTTCTCCATTTTTTTGATTCCTCTATTATCATTTATTATCTTCTTATAATACCACAAATCGCCTGAAAAATTAAACTATTAGACACACTAAATTAAAATATTTTAAAATCAATATTTGTTTAATATAGTTAATTATTTCTTACATTACATATCTCACTATTGCAAGAGATATAATTCCAGTTATTACTATAACTAATAGATTTTTTTAGAAATAATTGCACTTAATACAGTAGGTAATGAAGCTATCAAATTTTCATAGTTAATCTTAGGAAGCTCTCCTATATTTTGTATAAATAAACTATTGAACCATAATGTAGACATAATTACAATTGGTACAAAACTTAAGAACTCAATAACTGCTTTTGGTAAATCAAATTTTTTTAATAAAACAAATGGTACTACTCTTGATAACCACGTTACAACTGCACAACCTATTATAGTTAATATAATATAATTAATGGATAACATTTTTTTAATACCACCCCTATTGTACACCCTATTAAAGTAACAATAATAATTAGAACGTTACTTTGGTAAAATAATCATTCCAAAAAAATACTAAAAAAATAAAAACAATTATTATTACAATTACCTGAACTTTTTTTCTTTATAGTAAAATCTGAAATAACTTGTAAATAAAGTAAACCCTATAAACATTGCCACTAAAGCAAAATCCAATCCTAGTCCGTAAGGATTTTTTACTACACTACCTAACAATGCTCCTATAACTGAAGAAATTCCCCAAGTCATATAAGATATTATATTTGCAGTATTAAACCACTCGTATGATAATTTTCCATTCGTATAATTTTGTTTATTCATTCCAAGAGCATAGCTTTCATCTGTTAAAAATGTTCCAATAGAAATATTTTTAAATAAGCTATACTCTTTAAAAAATGGTGCAACTGACATACTCATTAGAATCATTCTTGAATTAACTAGAAAAGTCGCTATAATTATGGAGATTATTGGTGCTCCTGCTGAAAGCATGCTCACAGTAATAAACTGTGCACTACCAGCGTAAATAAATAACGACATTGCTCCCAACTAAAAAAATATTTAAACCTGCTGAACTTGCAATAATACCAAATGCCAAACCTATCCCTATATACCCGAATACAGTAGGTAATGTATCTTTGAAAGCAGTTTTTCTATCTAATTTATTATTCATTAAACACACACCTTTCAAATTTTTACATTAATTATTTTTTTACTAATAAATCATTTATAAAGATTTTATCAATTTTTTTGTTTTACTGTTTTTCTGATCAGTATAAGTCACCATTCCAGGTTTGGCTCCTGAAAATTTTTTTAACATTCTTTATCAGTGTTGAGTCAACAGACACATAATTTTTCATTCTTTAAATTTAGAAAAAAATACCCCTGCAAGCATAGAAGCTACTCTTTTCGTTTCTTCATCTGGATTATTATCAAAAAAATTACTACGTGGCTTCCTGGTATATCTTTTGCATGGAACCAAAGATAATCTCTTCTTGCCAATTTATTTGTTATAGTATCATTTTGAATATTATTTTTTTACCTACATAAATGTCTATACCATTATATTTTTATTATTAAGTAATTATTTTTTTCTTTGTACTTTTTTTATTTTTTTATCTTTTTTTCAGATATCCAGAATTTATCAATTCTTCTTTTTATTTCTAATAAATCTGTTTTTACCAGCATTCTCAATTTGAAAACTCAAAGTTTCAAAATAAGAGATATCTTTTTTTGTTATATCTATTTGCTCATATAGATTTTTCAATAGTTCTCTTATTCTTTTTATATAATTCAAAAATATTTCTCTGAATTTTTTTCAATACTTATATTTGGATCTAATTCAATAGAAATATCTTCTAAATTTTCACTATAAAAAAATTCTGCAATGTAACAACTTCTGGTATATTATTTTTTTAAACAAGTATATATTAGAAATAAGTAATTGTCCCTTTAATTTATAAGTCATCTTTTTCTTTTTGCTTCTAATAATTCTTTATTTAATATTTTTTTAGCTTTTTTTATTTAATCTACTCAATTTATTTTTTTATGAAATTGAATAATTCTTTTTCTGTATTTTTTTATTACTTGATTCTTTTTTTGGATATCCATATAATAAAAAAATCTAACAACCTAGAAAGACTATCAAATTTAATATTATCTTTATTACTTATAATGTCAAAGTAGTAAAAATCATTTTTTTATTACCATTTTTTTAAAAGTGTAGGCTCATTATATGATGAAAAAGTTACTACAAAACTCTTTAAAAGATTCTAAAACATTCTCTTCTTTATTTAAAAAGTAGTTGTTTAAGACTGATGAAACTCCATAAAAATTCTTAATTAAGAATTTTTTTATCATTATTATCACATTTCAAATCAGAATACTCACTAAAGTTAAATGGATTATACTTTTTTTAACTGTTGGTGGAAGAACATATTCCATATTAGAAATAGTTGAACGACTGTACTCTAAACTATAACTATTTTTTTAATGACTCAATTATTATATTGTCGCTATTAGTTAATATAATATTAGAGTGTTTACCCATTAATTCAGTTATTAAAAAAATAATATTTTTTTCATATCCTAACTCATCAAAATTTTTTTATTTTTAAATTTAATAATTCTATCATTATTTATTTGATTAATCTCTTCTATTATTCCGCCCATCAAGTATTTTTCTTAGTACAGAACAAAAATTTGAAGGTGTTTGGGGATTTTCATAACTATTATTTGTCAATTGAATTCTTGATGCGCTAGAATTAGCTGACACATATAATTTTAAATTTTTTTCCCTTTTTCTAATAGAAAAAAATAAACTCATCATTCGATAGATTGTTAATTTTATTTATACGAGAATATAATATAGATTTATTAAATTCCTCTACTAGTTTTCTAACAAAAAAACCATCAAATGCCATTTTTTACACCTCCATTACATAATTAAAATCTTATTATAGTAAAAAATTATATCACATATAGTAGTTATTGTACATAAGAAAAAGAAACTAGAATTATGATTTCTAGTTTCTTTCTTATTATTTTTCTTCAAATCTTTTTGATACAAGTACACCCCAGACTAATAGTCCAAGTAATACTGCCCAAAATATTACTGTCCATAAGGTTGAGTGAGGAAAATCAGCGGGTATTAGAGCTAATTTCTCATGGGCTGCAGCAATAACAAAAAGCTTTATACCTACCCAGCCAACTATTAAGAAGGCGGCTACTTCTAAACCTGGTTTTTTTTCTAACACTCTTATGAAAATATTTGCTGCATATCTCATTATTACTACTCCAGCGAATCCTCCTATAACCATTACTGAAAATTGTCCAAGATTTATCCCACCAATTGAAGTTTCTGAAATATGTGGTAAAGTAATTGCTATTGCTACAGCAGCTAATATAGAGTCAATTGCAAAAGCAATATCAGTTAACTCAACTTTAATTACTGTAGACCAAAAACCACTTTGTTTTTTAGGTGCTTTAATTTCCTCTTCAGTACTATTTTTTCTTTTATCAAAAAATTCTTTGATATGACTACCAGCCATAAAAAGTAAATATAGACCACCTAAGACTTGAATTTGCCAGTATTGAGCTAATATTGTTATTAAGAATATAGCAATAATTCTAAAGATCAATGCTCCTGCTAGTCCATATAATAAAGCATGCTTTTGTTCTTTAGGTGGTAAATGTCTTACCATAACCGCTAAAACAATTGCATTATCAGCAGAAAGTAAACCTTCTAACACTATCAAACTTAGTAAAACAATTAAATACTGAATTATAATTTGTGAATCCATTATTATCAATTAATCTCCTTATATTATGAAACTACTCTTTTTATTAATCTAACTACAAAAATCACTAATACTAATCCGGCCATATTTAAAACTAATGGTAAGAATGTTGTTACATTTAAGTCAATATTTTTGATTAAGGTTACTAAATACCTTTTGCAAATATATTCAGGATACTATTATCTAGTTTACCTGATAAAAATGATATACGAGATTCTAATAGTTTTGATACTACATCTCCACCAACAAAAAAAATAGTAAAGACAATGCAATAGCTATATTAGTATTATTAAATAAAGATATCATTAATAAAAAAATACTAGGTTTGCAAAATAACAACATTAATATAATCATTAACACATAAGAATATATTGTATGTCCAGTAAGAAAAGCATCTCTAATATCTAAGAATGTTCCTTTATTTTTTTGAATACAACACTGCACAAGTTCCACAAACTAATACTAAATAATACACAAAAAAAGTAAATCAAACTTGCTAAAATTGAAGAAATATCACGACTTACTTTCTTATTTTGTCATTATTAATAATGTACTAACCTTTGTTATATAATCCTCTCTATAAGAATAAATATAATTAATACCCATAATGAAAATAACTAAAACTAGAACAATTTTTTTAAAACAATATTGAACATTGTATTAATTTCTGGTATTTCATAGTACGTTGATATTGATTTTAGATTATATATACAACCTGTACTTATTAGTAAAACTATTAAACCAAAAAGATAGTTGAAATTTCTTCTAAATATTTTTTTCCAAATTCTATTAAAAAAACATTATAGTTCTTCTCCTTTCCCTTGGTAAAGTTTTTATTTTTTTCACCTAGATTTCTTATTTGATAAACTTCTATATCATTTTTTTAAGCAACTCAAATAGAACCTCCTCTAGTACTTCCTCTCTAATTACAACTTCACCTTCATCATCAACAGTATACTGATAATCTTTAAGAATATTTTTCTAGATTATGATGATTAGATATACTTACTGCAACAAGTGATCTAATAATTAATACATCATCGATTGAACCATAATATGACTTAACATTATCAGATATTACTAATATATAGTCTGCAATATCATTATATTGATTAAGTATAGTATCTAATATTACTATATTTTTCGTTATTTGATTTTTGATAATATTAACTCTCTAATTTGATGTTTGTCCTCTGAAGTTAAAGTCTCTTCAGAATAGTCAACAACTATTAAGCTTTGATTTATTAAAATTGAAAATAGGGTGTGCAGTTTTATCTTTTTCATTTTTTTGATAGTTTTTTTATATTTCACACCTGGTTTTTAAATCGACAGACTCAAATTCTTTTTATAAGTTCTTCTTTTTGATAAATTAACATTAAATAATGGTAAAATCTTCCTGAAATTCTTCATTAATGATAAATGATTATAAAAACCAAAATCATCAGTAAATATTAATTTTTTTCCTTTGATGCATTTTTTTATCATTAAATAAAATTTTTCCTTTATAACTAACTTTATCTTTAATAGAGTCTTTAATTAATTGTAAACTTTCTACTTCATTACTAACTATCGTTAGTATTTCACCACTATCTAGCTTTTAAGTCTAACTCTAATACTGTATTTTTTTAACTTTCTTTTTATATTCTTTAAATTCTAGTACCATTGCTACTCCTATATCTATAAAAAAATTTTTATAGTGATAATAATCCTTATCTTATAATTTTTTTATGTCTTATATATAATACCATTGCTTTCTACTAATGTCAAAATACAATAATCATTTTTTTGAATAAAAAAAGAAAGTACAAAATAGTTTGTACTCTCTTTATAAATAATTATTAGTCATTTATTGTTTTTTTGAATTTTAATGATAATACTAGCCCTAACACTGCTCCTACAACAGCAAAGTTTATCCAAGCAAAATCACCTTGAATAGGTAATACTTTTACTAAAACATTATCAATAGCTACAACTGATACACCAAGAGTTGAAGTAATAGTTGCATATAGACTGTATAATGCTGTAAGTGTAACTGTAGTTACATAAACAACTTTTTTACCACCAAATAAGTTATTTAAGAAACCTAGTAGTATTAATACCACAGTAAGTGGATATAAAAGTACTAATACTGGTACTGCCCCTTTAATAATAGCAGCTAGTCCATAGTTACCAACAGCAAAAGAGAAAACAGTTAATCCTACTGCGTAAGCTTTATAACTAATTTTATCGTATAATCTTACGAAATAAGTTGAACAAGCTGTTACTAAACCTACACTTGTAGTTAAACAAGCTAAAAATACGATTACGAATAATAAAATTTTTCCTACTGAACCAAAGTAGTAAGTAGTAGCTCCAGTTAATACTCCAGCTCCAGTTTTTTGTAATCCTAATACAGATACTGAAGTCATTCCAATATTAGAAATAAATACATAAACTAACGCTAGTAATATTGCTGCAATAACTGCTGCTTTTGTAGTATTTTTAAATACTTCACTTTTTGTTTTAGCTCCATATAATTTAACAGCATTGATAACAATAATACCAAATACTAATGAAGCTAAAGCATCCATTGTATTGTATCCTTCCATTAGTCCATTAGAGAATGCTGTTGAACTTGTAGAATAAAGTTCAGTAGGTGCTTGAGCACTTCCCATTGGATTAACTAATGAAGCAATAATTAATATTACCATAGATAATAATAATACTGGAGTAATTACTGTTCCAATTCTATCAACAAGTTTATTTGGGCTAATTGATAACCATAAAGTTAATCCCATAAAAATTGCTAAAAATACTGCTTGTGCAACAATTTGACTACTTTCTGGGAAGAAACTAGATAGACCTAATTCGTATGTTGTTGTCCCAGTTCTAGGAATTGCAAAGAAAGGTCCAATTGTTAAATAAAGTAGTGTAGTAAAAGTTACACCAAAAACCTTACCTGCTCTACTAGATAATTCTAGTAAATCTACAGCTCCTGAATATCCCATAACTAATACACCTAATAGTGGAAGTCCAACCCCCATAATAATAAATCCAGTCATTGCTACTGGTAAGTTACTTCCAGCGTTTTGACCTAAAAATGCTGGGAAAATTAAATTACCAGCACCAAAGAATAGTGCAAATAACATAAGTCCGATTGATATATAAGAATTTTTTTCTTTAGAAAATTTTTAACATTACATCTCCTCCTAATTTTATATAATTTCTTTTTGATATTTACTTACAATAATATATTTACAAGGATTTGTCAATAGAATTTCCGAAAAAAATCGCTATTTTTTTCAAGAAATTTAAGATAATTTTCTGATAATTCTATTATGTTTATCTTCAATGTAAACCTTTTTATCTGTTATATTATCAATATTTTCTTTAATTTATAAAAAAACGTTTTTCTTGATAACCTTGCTATAAGAATAAAAAAAGCCAGAAAAAAATTATATTTTTCTGACTTATTATATATTTATTTTTTTAATTTCTTCTTTGTAATCACAATTATTGCAGTAGACACCTTTTTTATTTTCAAAAAGGATGTTATTACATTTTGGGCATTGTCGATTTATAGGTTTATCCCATGAAACAAAATCACATTTTGGAAATCCTTCACAACCATAAAATACTTTTCCTCTTTTTGATTTCTTTTCTAGTACATCATGTTTATGGCATTTCGGACAAGTAACCCCTACTTTTTTCTGAATTGTGTTAGTATATCTACACTCTGGAAAGTTTGAACAAGCGATAAATTTACCGAATTTACCTAATTTATATACTAATGGCGAACCACATTCTGGGCAATTATCCCCGGTTAGTTCTTGTTTAATTTCTACCTTTTCCATTTCAGACTCTGCTTTTTCAACATCTTTTCTAAATCCAGAATAGAAATCATAAATTGTTTTTTCCCACTCTGCCTTACCTTCTGCAATATCGTCAAGTTGATTCTCAAGACTTGCTGTAAACTTAGTATTTATTACATCAGGAAAATACTCTTCTGTTATTTTACTTACTAATGTACCTAATTCAGTTGGTGTAAATACTTTATTTTGTAGTTTAGCATAATATCGTTTTTGCAATGTATCAACTATTGTCGCATATGTTGATGGACGGCCAATACCTAAATCTTCTAATTCAGCTATAAGTTTCGCTTCTGAATAACGGGCTGGCGGCTGCGTAAAGTGTTGTTCTTCATCTATGCTTTTTATTTTAGCATCTTCTCCGACTTCAAATTCAGGAACAGACTTAACTTTTTCTTTTTCTTTCAAGACTGCTAAAAAACCATTAAATAGTAGTTTAGACTCTGCTCCTCTATAAACAACTTTATTATTTTCAAAAGTAGTTGATATAGTTTCATAAACCGCAGGACTCATCCTACTAGCTACAAATCTCTCCCAAATTAATTTATAAAGTTTATATTGATCATTTGATAAATATTCTTTAATACTTTCAGGAGTAAAGTTAATATTTGTTGGACGTATTCCCTCATGAGCATCTTGGATGTTTTTATTTGATTTTTTTGTTCTAACTGAAGTAGCTAAATATTCTTTACCATAATTTTTTGTTATATATTCGCTAGCCATCTTTCATAGCTTCGTCTGATACCCTAGTAGAGTCTGTTCTCATATACGTTATAAGCCCAGTAACTCCTCCTAGTTTTTTCAAGTTAATTCCTTCGTATAATTCTTGAGCAACGCTCATAGTTTTACGTGTTTTAAAATTAATTTTTCTAGAAGCATCTTGTTGCATTGTAGATGTTATATATACATTAGGAGCATTTCTATTTTTTTCTTAGATTTTTGCAACATCTATTACTTTAAATGTTTCTCCTTTAATTGCTTTTTTTATCTTATCAACATCTTTTTTTACTTTCTAGTTTTATCTTTTTCACCTTTAAATGAATAGAAAATTTGCAGTTAGTACCTTTCTATTTTTTATAAAGCCAATTGGTAATGTCCAGTATTCTTGTGGAATAAAGTTTTGGATTTCTTCTTCTCTATCAACAATTAACTTTAATGCTGCATTTTGAACTCGTCCTGCAGATAATTTTTGGTTTTGACTTTCTTCCATAATACAGGTGATATATTATAACCAACTAGACGATCTAATATTCTTCTCGCCTGTTGAGATTGTACTAAATCTGTATTGATTTTTCTAGGATGTTTAATTGCATCTTTCACAGCATCCTTTGTAATCTCATTAAATACAACACGATTTACATCGTTACTATTTAATCCTAAAATATGTGCAATATGCCATGCTATTGCTTCTCCTTCTCTATCAGGGTCGGAAGCAAGAAATACTTTCTTTCCTTTTGCTTCTTTTTTTAAGCTTTTTATAACATCCCCTTTACCACGAATAGAAATATAATCTACTCCTATACTACCATTATCTTGTACTTCTACTCCCATTCTGCTTTTAGGAAGGTCCCTTACATGACCTTTTGAAGATATTACTTTATATTTTTTCCCTAAATATTTTTCAATTGTTTTTGCTTTTGAAGGAGATTCGACTATTACTAAATTTTCTGCCATTTGATTCTCTCCATTTATCTTTTTAATAAGTAGTATCTTAAAACATTTTTTCTATCTTGTCAACTTATTATAAAAATTATTAATCTATTTTAGTTAAAATTAATGGCTCTTGATTTTCTCGAACTACTATTGTGTGTTCATATTGTGCAATGTAAGAACCATCTTTTGCGACTAATTCCCAATCGTCTTTATCTGTATTTGTAACTATCTTAGCTTTAGTTGATACGAAAGGTTCAACAGCTAAACACATACCATCTTTTAATAATAAATTATCCCATGGATCAAAGTAGTTAAATACATGTTGCGGTTCTTGGTGTAAAGAAGTCCCAATTCCATGCCCTGTTAAATTTTCAATAACTTCTAATTTATGTTCTTTTATTTTTTTATGTATAGTTTTTTCCAATTTGATTTATTTTGCTACCTGCTACAGCATGTTTTATTCCCTCATAGAAAGCTTCTTCCGCTACTTCACATACTTTCTGTTTCATGATATCATCTACTTCACCAACTACAAATGAAACACCTGTGTCAGCGTAATATCCATCTTTACAACCAGAAACATCAATATTTAATAAATCTCCATCTTTTAGAATTTTTGCGCTAGATGGAATTCCGTGTGCAGCTTGATAATTTAATGATATACAAGTATATCCTGGAAAATCATATTCAGTTATTGGAGCTGATTTAGCTCCGTACTTTTCAAATAATTCCTTTGCAATGTTATCCAATTCTTTTGTAGATACTCCAGGTACTGCTTTCTTTTTCATTTCATCTCTTATAGTTGCACAAATGAAACCTATCTCTTTCATTTTTTCTAATTGTTCTTCAGTTTTTATAATCATTTTATTCTCCTATTTTATACTTAATCTATTAATTTTGATAAATCTTCTATTGTATACGTTGGTTGAATCTCTTTTTCTTTTAACTGGTCTAAGGTTGTAACTCCAGTTTGAACGTGAATTGTATCAATATTACTATTAATACCAGACATTATATCAGTATCATAATTATCTCCAACCATAACTATATCATCTTTATTATAATTAAACAAATTCATCGCACTTTCCATTATTATTCTATTAGGTTTTCCAATTACTGTAGCAGCAGTACTCGTTGCATGCTCCAAATATTTTATTTGCCCTCCATTACTTGGGATAAAACCTTCTGCTGTTGGAAGTAAGGTATCCGGATTAGTTCCTATTAATTCAGCTCCACTTAGAACCGCTCTAGTTGCAACTGTTAGTTTTTCGTATGTAAGCTCTCTATCTAAACCAACAATAACAGCCTCCACGTTATTTAAATCTAAATGTTGATTAAATGAACTTAACGTCTCCTTTAATCCTTTTTCTCCTATTATATATATATCTTTATAACCTTTTTTTATTAAATATGCTTTAGTAGCTTCACTAGATGTGTAAACATGCTCTTCAGATGTTTGGATTCCTAAATCATATAATTTTTTTAACTACATCTTTAGGTTCTTTTTGTCGAATTATTTGTTAAAAAAACAAATAATCTATTTTGTTATTGTTTAAATATTCAATAAACTCTTTAGCATACTTTATTTCCTTTTTCTCCATTATATATAGTACCATCTAAATCAATTAAATAAAAGCTTATACTTTTTTTATATTCATTATTTTTTCTCCGTATCCGAATTATCTCTATTTTTATTATTTTTACACCTTTTGCAAAAATAAAAAGCATTATTTAGGTTTCTCCTCAATAATGCTTATATATATTCATTAAAAATTTTATCTAAAAATACTAGCCAATTATTCATATCTGAGAATAATTTCTTTTTCATGGAACCATACAATCATAATTACTGACTGTAAAGTAATATACCATTTCAATCTATTTCTATACTTCAAAGTAGGTTTTTGACCATAAATTTCAAAGCCATTTGCCCCACATATTCTGTGGAATATATCTATAAAGAATAAATGATATATCTATAGCTGGATCCCCTAATATCGCATGCTCCCAGTCTACTAGGAACAATTTACCTTTATCTGATAGTAACCAATTATCTTTATGTAAATCCGTATGACAAGGTGTATACTCAATCTTATCCTCAGGTAAATTATTTTCTAAATAATTTATCGCATAAAGAATATTCTTATTCTTTCTTAAATCATCAGTAATTAATGATTTAAGATTAGCTAATGATCTATGTGCAGTTTCCTCCTGATATCCTTGTGCCTGCATAATTCTTTTTAATTTTGGTGAACTATGGACTTTTCTTAATATTTCAGGTATACGTGGATCAGTCATATCTTTAGTATCCAAAGTTCTACCATTTTCAAAATCTTGAGCAATTAAAACATCTCCATTACTCATTCTTCTAGTCCATCTGAGAGTCGGTACAATACCTTCAGCAGAAAGTGTTGCAATCATTGGAGTAGTATTTTTCTTAATAAAATAGCGATGATTATCTCTAGAACAAAAATAATCTTCTTCATAATTATCATCTAATGTCCAGCCCATTTGATAATATTCTTTAGACATAATAATACTTCTCCTTTCTCTATAACTCTCTTTTACTAAACTGTAATGCAATATATATTTTTACAATTTTTTTATTAATTTTTTTCAAGATAATATTTTTTTAAAGATAATTAAAATTCTCAAAGATATTTTAATTATTTCATCATTTTTTTAAATACAAATATCTTTGAGAATGTTTTTTTCACTTGTATATATTAATTCTTTTTACTTCTTTGAATAAATATTTTTATAAAATTTTATTCATGACAAAGTTTGTAGATACCTTCAGCGTAAATAGCTGTAGCTAATAGTAAATCTTCTATTTCTAAAAATTCATTAGCTTGGTGCATTGTATCTTGTTTACCAGGGAATAGAAGTCCAAATGCTACACCTTTTTTAAGGCAACGAGCATATGTTCCTCCACCTAATACAAACGCATCATTTTTAGTATCACCTGTATGTTTTCTATACACATCTACCAATGTAGTAACTAACTCATCATCTTTTTGGAACATAATGTGCTTCTTTTTGTACTTGTTACAACAATATTAATATTTTTCTTCTTGTAATTTTTTTCTAATTTAGAAACTAAATCAAAAATTCTTAGGATGTCTACAGTCAGTTTTAACAACTCCAACTTTTTCTACTGGATCATATTTAAAAAAATACCATAATTATATGTTGATGCTCCCATTTCATCATCAGAATATTCAATACCTAATTCTTTACCAAATGGATCATTTGCTAATCTAGTAGCAATATATTTTACATAGTTTTTACCATTTGTATCTAAGTTTAAAGTATTTAAAAATTCTGCTAATTTAGTTCCAGCATTTATACCAAATTGTGGTGTTGATCCATGAGCTGCTTTTCCTTTTACTACTAATGTAATAACTTCTCCAGAATTTAATTCACCTTCTAATTTTTCATCAGAAAGGAATTTTTCAAATTTTTCTTTAATATCTTTTTCTTCACCGCTAAGTTTTGCTTCAGCACTAGCTACTACCATGTTCAAAACTTGACCTGCATTGAACTCAACTAATTTATAATCATAGTTTCCTTCCTCATCTTTAAAAATAAGATTATGGTCAAATGTTACTCTAGCTTTTTCAGCGTATACTAATGGGAACATTGCATCAGGTGTAAATCCTAAAGCTGGTTGTTCTTCGTGTTCAAAATATGATTTAACACATCTAAATCCAGTTTCTTCATCACTACCAACGATAACTCTTACACGTTTATTCCATTTCACTCCTAATTTATCAAGCAGCTTAACAGCATAATATGCAGCCATTGTAGGTCCTTTATCGTCTAATGAACCACGAGCATAAATCTTACCATCTCTAACTTCAGGTTTAAATGGATGGCTAATCCAGTCCGCTTCAACAACAGGTACAACATCGACATGACCAAGAATACCAAATAATTCTTCACCTTCCCCTACTTCGATATGACCAGCTTTATTTTCAACTATTTTTGTTTTGTAACCATCACGTTCTCCAAATGATAGTATTAAATCTAAAGCTTTTCTAGGTCCACTACCAAAAGGTGTTTCTTCAGTTATATCAGTACCTAAAACTGAATTTACACTTAATAACTCAAATAAATCTTTTAATAGATCCTCCTTATGATTTTGAACTTCTTGTTTGAAATCGATATTCATAATATATCCCTCCATTATTTTTTTAATTTTTTTAGTTCCTTATCTGTTAAATATCTATATTCACCTAATTTTAAACTTTCATCTAAAACTAGACTACCTATAGATAATCTTTTTAAGTATGTTACTTTAACACCTAGAGATTTCATCATTCTTTTAACTTGATGAAATTTACCCTCTGTAATACTAATATAAGCACTGCTTTTTTCAGTATTAGAAGTAAGTATTTCTAGTGTTGCACTCTTTGTTTTATATCCATCTTCAAGAACAACACCATCTCTAATAATCGTTACATGCTCAGCTTTTTAATTCTCCGTCAACTTCAACATAATATTTTTTTATTACATCTTTTTTAGGTGATATTAATTTATGAGCAAGTTCACCATCATTTGTAAGTAACATAAGTCCTTCTGTATCTTTATCCAGTCGTCCGACTGGAAAAGGTTTAAATAAAGCGATCCTTTTCATTTAATATGTCAATAACAGTAGTATCTTTTTTTATCTTCAGTAGCTGATATAATATTTCCAGGTTTATTCATCATTATATATACATATTTTTTTGATAAAAAGAGATTTTTCCATCAATAACTACTTGATCATTTTCTTCATCAACTTGATAATCTGGTTGTTTTTACTAAAACATTATTTACTAAAACACCCTTTTTTTATTATTTTTTTGTCTCTGCTCTACTATATTCAGTAATATTACTAATATACTTATCTAATCTCACTATACTCTTCTCCTACGGTTAATCAGTGATTTAATGCTAACTTTTCTGTTAAATAAATATTCAACAAATTTTTAATTTATTTAAAACAAAGAAGTACAATATACCACCAACAACAGCACATATAATTATTATTGTCATACTAGATAATTTTTGATTCTATAACAAAGTTTCCAATAATTGACTCATATACTGCCGCCACCGCAATAAACATAATAAAACAAGAAATTGCTAAACTAATAAATTTTTTTAACAAACTCAACGATTCTTAATTTAATCTCGAAGTTAATAACAACAAAATTCATTAATATCATTGTAACGTAAGTAGCCATTGATGATAGCACAACACCATTAGTTTCATAACTCATAACAAATGGTGTAATAGTAGCAAACTTAACTATCAAACCAACTACTATTGTTATTAAATTTATTAATTGTCTATTTATTGCTTGCATAATTATACTCGTTAAGCTGTAAAGAGAATATAAAATAGCAAGAGGTAAATAAAATCTTAATAAATCTGCATTTATTAAACTCCTACTATAGAATGCTGAATATAACGGATCAGCTAATATATACATACCAACTAATGCCGGAAGCACTATCATCATAAGAGCTAATATAACTTTATTAATTTGAATACTAACACTTTTTTTATCACCTAAGGCGTATAACCTCGTAATCGAAGGTAAAAATGTACTAGAGAATGCCGGAGCTATTGCTACAGCAATCATTACAACCTTATTAACTAATTGTAGTGATGAAAATCTTCCATCTACAATATTCGCTTTTCCAATTGCAGTCATACCATGAATAAAGTTATGTTGATCTATAATATTCAGTATAGGGAATAAACCAACAATAAATATAAAAGGAATTGACACAGAAAAGAATTCTTTTACCAATTCTTTAGTTGGTTTATATATGTTGGTAGAATCATGCTGCCTGTACTCTAAGCCATGGCTATATTTTTTGTAAAAATAAAGTAAAGTTAGTAAAGAGAACACTGCTCCCACCGCAGCTGCAAAAGTTGCTGTAACATTACCTTCCACTACACCATAGCCAAGAACTCTCATAACAAAATATGTAGCTCCAAGCATAAATGCTATTCTCACTACTTGTTCTATAAACTGACTTAAAGCTGATGGAAGCATAATTTCATGAGCTTGGAATAATCCTCTAAATCCAGCCGATACTAATACTAAAGGTATACCAAAGCTTAAGCTTTTAAGTACTAAAGCACCATCAGATGGTAAGAATTTTTGTTGTTTACTTATTAATATTTGTTCCGAAATAAAATCAGAACCAAAGAATAAGATACAAAAACCTAACATCCCCATAACAACAAGTAACCATGAACCTAATTTAACGATTCTTCTACTAACATCATATTGCTCAAGGGCATTATACTTAGCAACTAATTTCGCTATCGCCAATGGAGTACCTGCAGCCGAAATTTCTAAAATTGTTGCATAGTAACTATACCCATAATTAAAAAGAGCCATCTGCTCCTCTCCACCAATTATTTGATAAAAAGGTATAAGGTATACAGCACCCAACAATTTAGTAAGTAATAAACTAATACTCAGTAGCGCAGTTCCTTTAAACAAGGAATCTTTCTTCAATTTTTTCACATCCAAACGTTTTATTTAATTGTAATTATCAAACTATAAATATAATGTCTGATAACAAAATACTAAAGCAACGACTAAACTATATGCCGCCACTAGTCTCAAAACTTTATCCATTCTTCTTTTTTTTATTTTATTAGTAGCTACTAAAGCTATATATGAACCCAATAATAAAAACAAAAGAAAGTATAAAGACTAAAATAGAATAAATTATTGGCATTATACATATCCTTTCTTCAATATTATATACTATATATTTTTAGCATGATTTTCTAATTTTTTTAAAAACCCATTTATTTAAATATTTATATAAGGTTTATTAAAAGCACTAAAAGTTGATGTCAGATTATATAACATTTACTTTATTTTTACAATTAATTTATGTTAATATGAACATGTAGTGCGAGTTACAATATAAATATTTCACTAAATTTCCAAAAGAGAGGTGGTTCTATGGGGTTTAAGGAATTTCAAAAAAATCTTCCTGTTTTTTCAATTGGAGTTGTTACAAAAATAACTCAACTTAGCGCCAGACAGATAAGATATTATGAAGAAAAACTCTTTACTCCAAAACGTACTGAAGGTAATACAAGGCTTTTTCATTAAATGATATTGATAGCTTATTAACAATTAAAGAATTATTAAACAAAGGTTTTAATATAAAGGCTATTGATGAAATAATAAATGGTAAAACTGTTTCTAAAGAAACAACACAAATTAGACAAATCATACATCATGATATATTTGCAGGCCCTAATGGTTTACCTAGAGAACGCTCTATTGGACGTGGTGATTTATCAAGATTTTACAATAATAAAAAAATAAATTCTAATATTAGTTTTTTTATATAAAACGAGGAGATATAATGGTTAAAACAATTACTAAAAAAACAAATTTTTAAAAAAACTATCGAAGAAGAAAATGTTAAATATATAAGATTACAATTTACTGATATAACAGGTACTATTAAAAATGTTGAAGTACCTGTTAGCCAAATAGAAAAAGTATTAGATAATAAAATGATGTTTGATGGTTCTTCTATAGAAGGATTTGTTCGTATTGAAGAAAGTGACATGTACCTATACCCTGATTTAAATACTTTTTTAGTATTTTCATGGGACAGTGAATATGGTAAGGTTGCACGCTTTTATCTGTGATGTATACACAGTTGATGGCAAACCTTTTGCAGGGGACCCACGAGGTAATTTAAAACGAATGTTAGCTAAAATGAATAAACTTGGATTCGATACTTTAAATCTTGGACCTGAACCTGAATTTTTCTTGTTTAGATTGAAAGAAAACGGAGAACCAACTCTTGAATTAAATGATCATGGTGGATACTTTGATCTTGCCCCTGTAGATTTAGGGGAAAATGTACGTAGAGATATTGTACTGGAGTTAGAACGATTAGGTTTTGATATTGAAGCAAGTCATCATGAAGTTGCACCTGGTCAACATGAAATTGATTTTAAATATGATGATGTAATTACAGCTTGTGATAATATCCAAACATTTAAATTAATTGTTAAGACTATTGCTAGAAAACACGGATTACATGCTACATTTATGCCTAAACCTATGTTTGGAATAAATGGATCAGGAATGCACTGTAATGTTTCTCTATTTAGTAAAGGGGAGAATAGCTTCTATGATGCTAATAGTGAAAATGGTTTATCTGAGATAGCATCACAATTTATAGCGGGTATTTTAAAACATGCTCGTAGCTTTACAGCAGTTTGTAACCCTACAGTAAACTCTTATAAACGTTTAGTACCCGGTTATGAAGCCCCTTGTTATGTTGCATGGTCAACATCAAACCGTTCACCTCTAGTTCGTATACCTGCTGCTCGCGGAAAATCTACACGTGTTGAAGTTAGATCTGTAGATCCAGCTGCCAACCCATATTTAGCAATGTCAACTATACTTGCTGCAGGTTTAGATGGTATCGAAAATAAACTTACTCCTGCTGAAGAAGTAAAAAGTAATATTTATGTTATGACTCGAGAAGAAAGACTAGCTAATGGTATAGATGAATTACCTTCTACACTTTATACAGCTCTTAAGGAATTAATAGCTTCACCAATAATGAAAGAAGCATTAGGATCTCATATCTTTTATAATTTTATTGAAGCAAAATCTATAGAATGGGATTCATTTAGAACACAAGTTACAGATTGGGAAGTTGAACAGTATCTAAAAAATTATTAATAATTAAAAAAATTAGATGAGGATAATATATAGCCTCATCTAATTTTTTTCATGAAAAAGAGATTAATACAAATACAGTAACCTCTTTTTAGCTTTATTTTAAATTTAGTAGATTAGTATTTAGATAGCAATTCTACTAATGCTTCTTTTGGTTGGTAACCTGTTTTTTTCTTCAAGTACTTCACCATTTTTTTCATAACTAATAGTGTAGGAATTGACATAACTCCAAATTCACCAGCAGCTTCTTGATTTTTCATCTACATTAATTTTGTAAAATTCAATATTAGTTAATTCGTTAGAAACTTCTTCTAATACTGGCGCTAACATTTTTACATGGTCCACACCAAGGTGCCCAAAAGTCAAATACTTTTTACGCTATCAGTTTTTTGATAACTCATAAAATTCTTTATCAGTGATTTCTCTCATTATTTCCTATCTCCTTATATTTTCTTAATTAATATATTAAACTATTGCAACTAATTATTCAAATATTTTGTTCTAATATCTACATCATAGGCATTTGAGGCATATTATTTTCTTCTTTTGAAATATCCGCTACAACTGCTTCTGTAGATAAGAATAAACTTGATACACTTGCTGCATTTTGTAATGCTGAACGTGTTACTTTAGTAGGGTCTACTATTCCTGCTTTTATCATATCAACCCATTCTTCTGTTGCAGCATTAAATCCAAATCCTATTTCAACTTCTTTTAATTTAGCAACTATTACACTACTTTCTAATCCTGCATTTTCAGCGATTTGTCGAACAGGGGCTTCTAACGCTTTTTTAATTATATTTATTCCTGTTTGTTCATCTCCTGTAGCTTCTAGTTTTTCTACTTCTGATATTACTTGTACTAAAGCTGTTCCTCCACCTGGAACAATCCCCTCTTCTACTGCAGCTCTAGTAGAATTTAGTGCATCTTCAATACGTAGTTTTCTTTCTTTTAACTCTGTTTCTGTAGCTGCTCCAATTTTTATTACTGCAACTCCTCCTGAAAGCTTAGCAAGTCTTTCTTGAAGTTTTTCTCTATCAAATTCTGAACTTGAATCAGCAAAAAGAGCCTTAATTTGTTGTGTACGTGCTTCAATTTTTTCTCTATCACCTTTTCCACCAACAATAACAGTATTATCTTTAGTAACATTTATTCTTGCTGCATTACCAAGCATAGTAATATTTGCATCTTTTAAATCTAAACCTAAATCTTCTGTGATTAACGTTGCACCTGTTAATATTGCAATATCTTCTAAAATTGCTTTTCTTCTCTCACCAAAACCAGGAGCTTTAACAGCAACAACATTAAATGTCCCGCGAAGTTTATTTACTACTAATGTTGATACCGCATCTTGCTCAACATCATCAGCTATAATAAGTAATGGTTTGGCAGCAGCAACTACTTCCTCTAGCACTGGTAGTATTTCTTGTACTGCGTTAATTTTTTTATCTGTTACAAGAACATAAGGATTATCTAAATCAGCGATCATTTTTTCTGTATCACTTACCATATATGGTGATAAATAACCTCTATCAAATTGCATTCCTTCTACTACTTCTAAAGTTGTTTCTAACCCTTGAGACTCTTCGATAGTTATTACTCCATCATTACCTACTTTATCCATTGCTTCTGATATGAATTTACCTACTTCTTCATCAGCAGCAGATATAGCTCCTACTTGGGCAATCTTATCTTTAGAGTCTACAGTAATACTTATTTCATGTAGCTTATCAACAGCAACTTTTACAGCTTTCTCCATACCTTTTCTAATACCGATTGGATTAGCACCACTAGTTACATTCTTTAGACCTTCAGTTATCATTGCTTGGGCTAAAATAGTAGCTGTTGTAGTTCCATCCCCTGCTATTTCATTTGTTTTATTAGCAACTTCAGCTACTAATTTCGCACCCATATTTTCATAAGGATCTTCTAGTTCTATTTCTTTCGCAATAGAAACTCCATCATTAGTAATTAACGGAGAACCAAATTTTCTATCTAATACAACGTTTCTTCCTTTAGGCCCTAAAGTAATCTTAACTGCATTAGCAAGTTTATCTACACCGCGTTTCATCGATTGACGAGCGTCTTCTGAAAATTTTAATTCTTTTACCATATTTCCTCCTATTCTTCTATTAATGCCAGAACTTCTTCTTCATTAACTAAATAAAATACTTCATTTTTTTAAAACTAACTTTTTTTAAATTCATCAGAAAATACTACTTTACTTCCTTCTGATAATTCACCTTCATTATCTTTTTGATAATAAAGAACTTTCTCCTAAAGCTACAACAATTCCAATATTAGAAATTTCTTCTTTAGCTGCTAGTACAATACCACTAGCCGTTGATTTTTTTCTTCTTCAACTTTTTTTAATAAAAATATTATCAAATAATGGTTTAATCATATATTCACCTCATCTAATTATTACATGTCTAATTATTATATTAAAACAAAAGTCAAAAAAAATCAAACTTTAAATTTTAGTGTTATTTTATTAATAATAATGTATTAAAATCAAAATAATACAATGTTTTCTTTATATTCTTAAATATAAATTAATGTAAAAAGAACATATTATTTATGAGTTTCAATCAATAATCTCAAGCAAATTATTTTTTTATATCGATTTATAACATGTTAAAATTCTATTTGTATAAAAAAAGTAATTATACGGAAATTAATTCAAAAAAAAATAGGAGGAAATCGTATGAAATACGTAGTTGTTGGAACTTCTCACTTCGGTTACGAAGCAGTTCAAACTATTTTAAAAAATGAACCTAATGCTGAAATTCATTTATATGAAAGAGGCGCTGGGGCTTCATTTATGGGATGAGGTAGTCAATCATATTTAGATGGGACATCTAAAGCATTATCTGAACTACACTTTGCTAATGAAGAATCTTACCGTTCTCAAGGGATTAACATCCACTGTAATAGTGATGTTATTAAATTAAATACAGAAGAAAAATATGTTGTAGTAAAAACACCTGCTGGTGAAGAAAAACAGTCATATGATAAATTATTATTAAGTCCTGGAGGAGTTGCTGTAAAACCTCCATTTGAAGGAATTGAATTAGAAAATATTCACACTTTCCGTGGACCAGAAGACACACAAGCTGTTTACGATTGTATGCAAAACAGTAAAAAAGCGGTAGTCGTTGGTGGTGGTTATATCGGACTTGAAGTTGCTGAATCTTATGCAAAACAAGGAATTGATGTAACTATCGTTGACTTTGCTCCAAGAATTTTAAACACTTACTTAGACCAAGAACTTACAGACATTTTAACTGAAGAAGGAGCTAAACATAACCTTAAAGTCAGAGGTGGAGAAAAAGTTCTTTCATTTAAAGGTGAAAATGGAAAAGTAACTTCAGTTGTTACTGATAAAGGTGAATACGAAGCTGATACTGTTATAGTTTCTGTTGGTGTTCGTCCAGATGCTTCTTGGTTAAGTGAAGAATTAGAGATGACTGAACGTGGTTTCGTTGTAACTAACGAATACTTAGAAACATCAGCTAAAGATGTTTATGCTGGAGGAGATTCTACAATTCTTCCTTATGCACCAACTCGTGGAGAGTTACCAATTGCATTGGCAACATTAGCACGTCGTCAAGGTGTAGTTGCTGCATTAAATGCAATGGGACAAAAACTAAAATGCCTGCAGTAAATGGTACTTCTGCATTATCATTCTTTGATTACAAATTTGTAAGTACTGGATTATCACAAAATGGTGTTGGACTTTATGATGGTAAAGTTTCTTCTAAATATGTAGAAGAACGTATTTACCCTGATTTTATGAAAAAAGAAAACAATCTTGTTCATATGAAAATCTACTTCGATGAAGATACTCACAGAATTTTAGGTGCTCAATTTATGTCTAAACATGATATTTCTAGCGCTATTGCAGCTTTATCAATAGCAATTTCATCTGAATGGACTTTAGAACAATTAGCACTTGCTGATATCTTCTTCCAACCAGAATTTGACCGCCCATGGCACTTCATTAACGTACTTGCTATGGCTGCTTTAGACTATAAACTTGGTGGAGCAGATAAATTACTATTCTAATATTAATAAAAAAATCGCAGATTATTTTCTGCGATTTTTTTATTCAGAAACTACTTGATCAAGATTTGATACTATTCTTGCTCTACCCTGAACTTTAAAATTTACAATATTATCAAAAAAACATTAAGAATAATGACTTCACCTTTATTTAGTATTTCAAGTACTTCTTCATTATTAGTTTTTTTGTTATTACTTTTTACATTATCAACTTCTGCCCTTATAATAATATAACTAATTTCTTTCATAATTTCCTCCACATTATTTTCAAATTATAATTTAATTTTTATATTGAATATCTTTAACTAACTCTGAATCTTCTAAGAAAATACCAGTTTTTTTGCTAGTAACTGTTTTTGATCCTATTTTTTTAATTCCACGCATAGCCATACACATATGCTCTGCTTCTATTATTACATAGACACCTTTAGGTTGTAATTGCTCCTCAATTGCATTGACTAACATTAATGTCATATCTTCTTGAATTTGTAGTCTTCTACTAGCACTTTCAACTAAACGAGCGAGTTTACTAAGACCTGTTATTTTTCTATTATTAGGAACATACGCAATATGACAAACTCCATAAAACGGAAGCATATGATGTTCACATAATGAATAAAACTGAATATCCTTTACTAAAATAGGTTCATCGTTATCTGACTCAAAAAATGTATTAATTTCTTCTTTTGGATCAACATTTGTTTTAGATAATAACTCTTCATACATATTTACACATCGTTTAGGTGTATCTAGCAATCCAGCTCTTGAAGTATCCTCTCCAATATTTTTCTAATAAAGTTTTTAATTAGTTGTTGTGATTGTTCTTTATTTTTCAAAATTAACCTCCATTTTTAAAAAAAAGAAGTTACTTTATAAGTAACTCCTCTTCTGAATTAAATTTAATTATTTAACTGCGTCTTTAAGAGCTTTACCAGCTTTGAATGCAGGTACTTTGCTTGCAGCGATTTCAATAACTTCGTTAGTTTGAGGGTTGCGTCCTTTACGAGCAGCTCTTTCTCTTACTTCAAAGTTACCAAATCCAATAATTTGGATTTTTTCACCTTTAGCTAAAGTTTCTTCAACTGTTTCTACGAATGCTTCGATAGCTGCAGTTGCTTGTTTTTTTTGTAGTCCTGATTTCTCAGCAACTTTTGAAATTAATTCTGATTTATTCATTAATTCTTTACCTCCATAATTGAGTAACGGTTACCCGTTTCACTTATTAAATATTACCATATAAACACTGAATAATCAAGCTTTTACTAACGAAAAAACTAAAAAAATCAGCATTTTTTTCAGTTTTTTTATCAAAAAAACTAGTATTTCATCTTAAATGTATATAAATATTATCCCTGTATATACCCTTATTCAAATTTATTTAGTTCTTCTGCAGCCATTTTTTTCATTAAATTATCTGCACATTCATTTATACTAAGTCCTTCATACAGAACTTTATAGATATTTTCAGTTATTGGCATATACACATTATATTTTTTCGATAAGAAATAACATACTTTAGTTGTTCTAACACCTTCAGCTACCATATCTAATTTTTCTATAGCTTGCTCTAATGAATATCCTTGTCCTATTAAATAACCACAATTATAGTTTCTAGAGTGTTTAGATGTACATGTTACAACTAAATCACCAATTCCACCTAATCCTAAGAAGGTCATTTCATCTGCACCTAATTTTTTTCCTAATCGTGTAATTTCAATTAAACCACGAGTAAGTAAAGCAGCTTTAGCATTATCTCCATATTTCATACCATCAATAATTCCACAACCTAAAGCTATAATATTTTTTAGGGCTCCCCCTACTTCTACACCCACTATATCTTTATTTACATATATTCTAAAATACTTATTGTGGAAAATTTCTTGAGCCACTTTAGTTAGTTCATTATTCTCAGAAGCTATTGCAACAACTGTAGGATTTCTTAATACTAATTCTTCAGCGTGCGATGGCCCACTAAGTACCCCTACACCTTTAAGGTTTTGAGGATCTATTTCATCTTGGATTACCTCTGACATTCGTTTATTTGTATCCATCTCTAATCCTTTAGAAACATGAATAATGTATTTTGGCTTATCTAAATATTGATTAATTTTATTAGCTGTTTCTCTCATAACTTTTGTAGGAACCGCTATTACGATAACATCTGCAAATTTAACCGCTTCTTCTAAATCACTAGTAGCTTTAACTTCATCAGGAAGTACTATATTTTTTAAGTATCTACTATTAGTATGGTTATTATTAATTTCATCCCTTGCTACTTCGCTACGCGCATAAAGTAACAATTCATTTTTATTATCAACTATTGCTTGTGAAAGAGCTGTCCCCCAGCTTCCAGCACCTATTACTGATACCTTCATGTCTTCACCCTCTTTTTTTCTTATTACTAAGTATATTATATCAAATATTTTGATATATTCCAAAATAATAGCTATTATTTTATAACACTTATATGAACTTTCTAAAATTAAATTTTTTTATCAATTTATTTCTTCTCACTATATTTACAATTTGGATAATTACTGCACCCTAAAAATTCTTTATTATATTTTTTTCTTATTTACTAAAATTCCTTTTTTTACAATTTTTTACAAAGATTCCCCTTAAAGTTTTTCTTCTAATTCTTTAATGTATTTTTTTGTATAAATTGTTGGTACTAATTTTTCTAACAAGTCAGGTATACCACTTCTATCGACAAATACTATGTCTTTAAAATCTTTTTTTATTCACATAGCCTGTAAAAATACGATGTTGTTATTAATAGTTTTTTTCTCCACTTTCTGTTACACCATTGAATTCTCTTACTTCACTTACTCCTACTAGTTTTTGCATTGTAATTCATTATATTATAATTTTTTTACATTGAATTAAAGTATTTACTTTGATTATTTTTCAGCATAAATATCAATGCCCATTATCATTAATCGGTGTTAGCTTTGCACTTTGTATCCTGCGTATTCAAAAACTGCTGCTATAAATTTTTTTCAAAATACTCACCTTGTTCACTTGATTTTTTTAAATCTTTTTATTAGGATTTTTATAAATTCCTCTATCCTTCTTTCCAAAACTCGATTTTTCACTTTTCTAGTGTATCTACTGTTAAATTATTAGTTAAACTATTTAGATTGATGTTAGTTTTTATTTTTTTAATTTCTTTATTAAATTTTTTATCATATACTGCTTCCTCTAAAAAAAAGGGCTAGTAGTTAACACTAGACCCTCTTAATTATTTACGTTTTTTCTTGTTTGAAACAAGTGTTACTTTATTTGGATCGAACTCTTGTTTTTTCTCTTTTTCAGGTTTATATGGTGGGTAAATTTTATATCCTAGATATGTTTGGAATATTAAGAATAATCCCCCAACAATATAATAAACGGCTACAGCACCAGCCACCCAGAATGAGAAGACTGCAATCATTACAGGACTTAACCATTGCATCATTTGCATTTGTCCCTGCATTGCTTCTTGACCCGGTTGTACTAATGGTGGATTTATTGCCATAGTTAATTTAGTTTGAGCTGCATAAACCAAGAAAGCTATTATTGGTAATACATATGATCTTGTTCCTAAACTAAATATTCCTAAGTATGTAGAATCAATAATTCCTGCTGAATAAAGCGGATTTGTTAGCGTAAAGAATAAACCTGTTAAGAATGGCATTTGAATAAGTAATGGAAGACATCCTCCTACACTGATAGGATTAGCATCATATTTTTTCATAATTGCCATTTGTTCTCTTTGAAGCTCCATTAATTCAGCACGAGCTTGTGTTTTTTCTTCATTAGATATTGCACGAGCTTCTTTTTCACGAGCAGCTTTTTTTTTAGCTTGAACAACTTCTAACTCTGGACGAGCCAATACTTGCCCACGACGAGCTTTATTTTGTGTTTTATAGTTGTTTAACATAAATGGTAAAGATTATAATACGTACGATTAATGTAATTATTACAATTGACCATCCCCAACTACCAACATATTCATGTATTTTACTTAAAAACATATCCATAGGTTTTACAAATGTTTCATAAAATGTACCACTTCTATCTTGTGCTGAACACCCTGATAAAAAGAATACACTCGCAAAACCTAGCATAAGTGCAGATAATTTTTTTCAATTTCGGACTCCTTAATAAATTATTTTTAAAAATTAAAAAGAAGGTAAATCATTTACCTTAACTAATTCTAATTACCTAGTAAATTATATCAAAATAAAAAAAGAGGTAGTCAATAAAAGTTTTACTACCTCTTAGAAATATTACTAATTTTTACTATTTTTTTCTTTTTGGAAGGAATGCATTTAATAATACACCACTGATAGCTGCAAGAGCCATCGCTGGAAGTTCAAAAGTTAATACTTTGAAATTTTAACATTGCTCCACCAACTCCAAGAACGATAATAACTGATGAGATCACTAAGTTTCTATTAATACTTAAATCTACTTTTTCATCTACTAACATTCTTAATCCACTAGAAGCTATTATACCAAATAATAAATATTGAAACTCCACCCATTACTGGTGATGGAATCGTAGAGATTAACGCAGAGAACTTACCAACAAAACTTAAGATAAGTGCAAATACTGCTGCTCCCCCCTAATACGAATACTGAAAATACACGAGTGATTGCTAGTACACCAATATTTTCTCCATAAGTTGTACTTGGTGGACCACCTAGTAATGATGCAAACATCATTGCTGTACCATCAGCTAAGATAGAACGGTGTAATCCTGGATCTTTTAAGAAATTACGACCAACTACTTCTGATAGAACCATTTGGTGCCCTATATGTTCATTTATTGTAACTATAGCTATAGGAACCATTGCAAGTGCTGCAACATTCCACTCAGGTGTATATGTTACAAATGGCACTGTAAACTTAGGTAAGCTAAACCATGGTGCGTCAATTACTGGTTGGAAGTTAACTAAACCAGCTATAACAGCAACGATATACCCAAATATAATCCCTAATAATACTGGAATTTGTTTTGCAAAGCCTTTTAATGCAACACAGCAGAAAATTGTAGCTGCTAGTGTTATTAGTGCTACTGTAAAGTATGTTAAATCATATACCTTAGCATCTCCAACTTTTTTGTTCATAGCCATATCTATAGCTGTTGGTGCTATTCCAAGCCCAATAACTATAATAATAGGTCCTACTACAACTGGAGGTAAAAGTTTTAATAACCAATTTACTCCAAATTTATAAATAAACATTGCTACAACCCCGTATACTAAGCTGGCTAAAAATGCACCAAGCATAGCTGTTTCAACACTATGAGTAGTAGATAATACAATAATAGGATTAATAAAAGCAAAAGAAGATCCTAGATAAGCTGGAATCTTACCTCTTGTTATAAATAAATACGTTAAAGTTCCTATTCCTGATGTTGTTAATGCTGTACTAGCTGGTAATCCAGTTAAGATTGGCACTAATACAGTTGCTCCAAACATCGCAAATAAGTGTTGCAAACTTAGTGTTATCCAAAGTGCCAAACTAGGTTTTTCGTTAACATCTAAGACAGGTTTTATTCTTGTTTGTTGTGACATTACTCTTCTCCTTTTTTTATTCAAACTTTCATAATTATACCACAATGATAAGCATATTTAAAGTTTTTTTGAAAATTTTTTTTATTTTTTCAAGATAAAAATTAACTATACAATTATTTGAAAAAGCAAGACTATTACTATAGTCTTGCTTTAAAGCATATTATTTTACAACTATTTCAGTTATTACTACATCTTCAAGAGGTTTATCTTGAGCACCAGTTTTCACAGCTGCGATTTTATCTAATGTTTTTGCACCAGAAATTAATTGTCCAAATACTGTATGGCGGTGATCTAAGTGAGGTGTCCCTCCTAGTTTAGCATAACCTTCAACAGCCTCTTTTGGCCATCCACCTTGTTCAAGTGCCTGTAAAGTTCTAGCATCTAAATGTGAATTTTGAACTATAAAGAATTGACTTCCATTTGTACTTGGTCCAGCATTAGCCATACTTAATGCACCATAGAAGTGGAAATAATCCATTGAGAATTCATCTTCGAAACTATGTCCCCAAATTGATTCTCCTCCCATACCTGTTCCAGTTGGATCTCCACCTTGAATCATAAAATCTTTAATAACACGATGGAAAATAACACCATTATAGTAACCATTTTTTGCATGAGTTAAGAAATTTTCTACTGCTTTTGGAATATCTTTTTCAAATAGTTTGAAACTCATATCACCATGAGTAGTTTTAATCTTTACTCTTACTTGTCCTTTTTTTACATTTTTTGTTAATTGTGTTAACATTTTATCTCTCCTTATTACGAGAAGGGATGATTATCACCCCTTCTCTATTATTTTTTTAAGCATTTTTTTCTCGATTAATCTTTCATTTATTTCTTTTAAGATATTTTCTTTGAATTCAGCAAAACTTTCTTCTTTTTGGTCATGAGAACCAAATGTTCTAACATTAACCGCTTTGTTTTCAACTTCTTTATCACCAATTACTAAAGTATAAGGAATTTTTTTGTTAGCTGCTTCACGGATTTTATATCCAAGTTTTTCATCTCTATCATCAATAGCAACTTTTACACCTGACTTTTTTAAGTTCTTGCATAATCTCTTTTGAATAATCATAGTGATAATCGTTATTTACCGGAATTATACGAACTTGGTTTGGTGATAACCATGTTGGTAGGTCCCCTTTATACTCTTCTAGTAAGAAGGCAACCATTCTTTCCATAGTAGACACTATACCACGGTGAATTACTACTGGACGGTGGGCTTTTCCATCTTCACCAATATATTCTAGTTCAAATCTTTCAGGTAATAAGAAGTCTAATTGAATAGTAGAAAGAGTTTCTTGTTTCCCTATAGCAGTTTCTACTTGAACATCAAGTTTTGGTCCATAGAATGCCGCTTCTCCTTCTGCTTCTACATAATCAAGACCTAATTCGTCTGCAGTTTCTTTTAACATTTGTTGAGCATTATTCCACATGTTGTCATCATCAAAATATTTTTCAGTATTTTCTGGATCTCTGTATGATAAACGGTAACTAAAGTTTTTAATACCTAAGTCTTTATATGCTTCTTCAATTAGTCCTACAGTTAGTTTAAATTCGTCTTTAAGTTGATCTGGTCTAACAAAGATATGTGCATCATTTAAAGTCATTCCACGAACACGTTGTAAACCACTTACTGCTCCACTAGCCTCATAACGGTGCATCATACCAAGTTCAGCGATACGTATTGGAAGTTCACGATAAGAGTGACGTTCATTTTTATAAACCATCATGTGGTGAGGACAGTTCATTGGACGAAGAACCATTGTTTCATGATCCATTTCCATTGGTGGGAACATATCTTCTTGATAGTGATCCCAGTGCCCACTAGTGATATATAAATCTTTAGATCCCATTATTGGAGTATAAACGTGGTCATACCCTAGTTCTACTTCTTTATCAACTATATATCTTTCGATAGTACGACGAATAGTTGCACCATTAGGTAACCATAAAGGAAGTCCAGCACCAACTTTTTGGCTAGTTGTGAAAATACCTAATTCTTTACCTAATTTTCTGTGATCACGTTCACGAGCTTCTTGTAATCTATGTAAATGTTGTTGTAAATGCTCTTTTGTGAAATAAGCTGTTCCATATATACGTTGTAACATTTTATTATCACTATTACCACGCCAATATGCTCCAGCTACTGATAATAATTTAAACTCTTTAATTTTAGAAGTTGAAGCTACGTGTCCTCCACGACAAAGGTCAGTGAAATCACCTTGTGTATAAACAGTGATAGTTTCATCTTCAGGTAAATCATTAATTAACTCAACTTTGTATGGATCATCAGCGAAAATTTCTAATGCTTCTGAACGACTAACCTCACGTCCTTCAATAGCAATATTTTCGCTAACAATTTTTTTCATTTCTTTTTCAATATTTTTAAAGTCTTCTTCAGTAACTTTATATTCAGAATCAAAGTCATAGTAGAATCCACCATCTATAGCTGGTCCTACACCAAAGTGCACATCTTTTCCATATAGTCTTCTTAATGCTTGAGCTAGTAAATGAGCTGTAGAGTGACGAAGTACATATAAGCTGTCTTGGTCTTCATCGTCAGCAACTATAAGTTTAAGATGTCCGTCTTTTGTAATTGGTTTATTTACTTCGATATAGTCCTCATCTAATTTTGCAGAAATAACTTTTTTCTTAAGACTTACACTGATACTTTCAGCGATTTCTAACGGTGTTTTATTATCATATTCTCTTACATTTCCATCTGGAAAAACTAATTTAGCCATATTAAGGTCTCCTTCTTTTTTATGTATACTTAGTCTAACTTATAAAAAATAAAAAGTCCCTCCTCTAGCAAAGGCTAAAGAAGGGACGAATAATTTCGTGGTACCACCCAAATTCGAAGTAATTTACTTCCTCTTTGTGAATAAAGCTCACTAACTATATTATACTTATAACTAGGTAGTAATATATAACGCTTATAGATATTTTCAGCACCATACCCTCTCTTAAATAAGTTAGATATATATCGTATCCTAAGTATACTTTTTTTATTTCATTAATGTAATTCTAGCACAAAGACGAATGAATTTCAAGGGTAAATTCATTCGTCTTATTATTTTCTATTTATTTTTCCAATAACTCCCTAATTCCAGTTACAGTAAATATCAAAAATTAATAGCATAAAAATATAATTTTTTTCAAACTAAAAATACTTAGAAGCTTCTGTAGTTATTATTTCTAGTTTTTTTATCTATACCATTTTCTTTCTTAACATCCATATTTGTTTTTTTCAAATTTACTTAAGTCTGAATCACTTATTTTAGTATTTTTGACTGCAACATAATAAATATATTTTTAAATCATTTAATGGACTAATATCACTTACTGCAGTATTAGAAATATCTAAACTTGATAGATGTTGAACTGTTCTTAGTACATTAATATCTTTTTAATGCTATATTATCATTTAACATTAATCTATATAAATATCTTTTTCCATCTAATGGTGTAATATCTTCTATATTATTTTTTTATACAGGAGCAATTCTTCTAAATTATCCAAATCTTTAAGAGGTCCTATATCTCTAATATCATTTTTTTATCTAAATACAGTGTTCTTAAAGTTTTTTTAGATTCTCCCAGAGGTTTTAAATCTTTAATAGCATTTTTCTTCAGCAACTAGGCTTTCTAGTTTTTTTCGCATTCTGTAAAAAAATGTTATATTGTCTAAACCTATTCCAGAAATATTTAAACTTCTTATATTATCCAATTTTTAAATTATTAGGTAAATAATCTTTTAATACACTATTCATAGAAATATCTAATGATTCAACATTAAGGTTGTTTAAAAAAAGTCTAAATTATTCATTAAATTCTTTCTCAACACTAACTGTCTTAATTTTTTTAAGTTTACCTAAACTTTCTGGATTTTTTTGATTTTTATTATTAGTTAAATCTAAATCCTCTATATTTTCTAATTTCTCTAATGGTGTTAAATCTTCAATAAAAGTTATTAGATAAATTTAAGTTTTTTTCACATTAGTAGCATGTTCTAATCCTTTTTAGAGAAAAAAATATTTTTTTCCAAGGTAAAGATAAACTAGTAAACTGTTTCATCATATCTACAGTTATTTCTTTACCTGTAAAAATTTTTATTAATATGAAACTTGTAGTATTCTAGTAAAAGCTTCTTTTTAAATTCAAATCATCAAACTGTATTTTTCTCACCATTCTCTATTTCAGAAAAAAATTCTTTTTCACTAAAAAGGTACATAAATATCATTTGTTGCTACAGTTGGTGCTACTGTTAATCCAAGAACCATAGCTACAAGAGTTTTACATATTACTTTTTTTCATTCTTTTTCCTCTTTTTGTTTTTTTATATTCTATTATTTTTATTTCTAAAAATAATTAATCCATAAGCTGCTACTGGTATTAAAAAAACACAAAGTATGGGAATACATATCTACTTTTTGCTTCCCATATCATATGGAATAACGTTCCTCCAATAAAAGCAACAGGTATAATAGTTAGAACTTCCTCTTTTTTTCTAAAAATATTTACCGCAAAAAAATAAAGCTAAAACTATAAACAAATACTTGAAATACTTTCATTATAAACATCAACACATGATGTGTTTCATTGAAAGTAAATTTGTTTTTATAAAAAGTCTTTAACTTTTCTCTAATGTTGTCTCGTTATCAAAGTTTCTTTGTGGAGCAGTTACTAATAGACTCTGAAAAGAAGGCTCTATAAATTGATTTTCATACTTTCTCTCATAAAAATCAAAAGCATACCTTGGATTATTTCTAAAAACTGTAAGTCTTTGTTTTATTGAGTCTTTAGAAATTTCTGTGATACGTTCTGCATCAAAATCTTCTTCTGGCATAATATCATAGTTAAACCTATTCCACCAGCCAGCTTCCCTATCACCTTCTTGCATTCCCATAGCAATCCATGTTATTTTTGGTACACCCGGTGCTATTTCTTTTTGACTAGTTGCTTCATAATAATTATAAATTATACTTTTAGATGCAGTCATTAAAAATAAACAACTCAATATAAAGGCTAAAATCTTTTTATCTTTTTTTCTAATAAAATATATTATTGCAGCTGCAAAGATAGCTATCATATGTATCATATTATTTCCAATAAATAATATTGCAATGTTAATACTTATTGCACTAACTACCAATAAATACCACTCTTTTTTTGTTTTTGTATATTTTTATGAAATAGTAATATGCTACTAGAGTAAGAAACATTCCAGGCAATATTCCGTACACAAAAGCTACATAAAACACTAGCGGAAAACATAAAGCACTTAATATCACAACTACATAGTTTGTATCTTCATCCTCAAATAATATATTTGATATTTTATATAACATAAAGATAATAAAACTTATTGAGAAACTCTGCATTATATATAATATGAAAGTTGCTCGTCCAAATAACGATAGTATTATTTGAAAGATAAACACTGTTGTTATTTGGTGTGAATAAATATATAAATAATTATTTCCTTTTTCAAGACCACTATAATTACCTCTTATAAAATTATTAGCCTGATCAATTACGTTAAAAGGATCAAATTGCACATAGTCACGACGTAAAATAGCAAATAGAATACTAATTATAAAACTATAAATCATTACTATTAAAACTAATCTCTTTACACTTATAATTTTTTTAAAAATATCTAGCTAATATTAAGATAACTATACTAAATATTATTAGGAAAATAATATTTAGTATAGCATTATCGTTCTCATAAAATAGTGTTTCTTGATAATCTTTAGGAAATATAGCTGTCTTTGTTAATACTAATAAAAGTATTTAATCCCATTAGTATAAAGAAAAATTACAGCAATTACTTTTTACAAAAAAAGTTAGGTAATTTTTGCATTATTTCCTTAATCATAGATTATTCCTTCTCATTTTTTTCTTTATTTAAAAATTGTTCAATGATAAATCTTGGACGTTCTTTTGTTTCTAGATAAATTTTACCTACATACTCTCCAACAATACCTAATGAAATCATAATCATTCCACCGATAAACCACATAGATATCATCATACTAGACCACCCTGGTCTTGCAAATCCTGCAAAATAGCTATATAGAGTATAGAAGAATACTAGTGTTGCTATGAAAATCATAAGCGCCCCACCTACAGTTATAAATCTTATTAACTTAACTGAAAGTGACGTAATTCCTTCAAATGCGAAAGCTAACATTTTTGATAATGGATACTTACTTTCTCCTGCAAATCGCTCTGCTCTTTCGTAAGTAACTATATCATTTGGGTATCCTATCATAGGTACTATACCACGTAAGAATAGATTAACTTCTTTAAATTCAGCTAATCCATTTAATGCACGTCTACTCATCAATCTATAGTCAGCATGGTTAAATACTGTATTTGCACCTAATTTTTCCATAACACGATAGAATGCTTCAGCAGTAAATCGTTTAAAGAATGTATCAGTAGTACGAGCAGATCTCACACCATAAACTATGTCACATCCTGCTAAATACTTTTTCATCATTTCATCCATTGCATTAATATCATCTTGTAGGTCAGCATCCATAGATATACTAACATCACAATGATCTTTAACCGTCATTAAACCAGCTAACAATGCATTTTGGTGTCCACGGTTTCTACTAAGGTTTATTCCACTAAATAATGGATTGTTTTTATGAAGTTCTTCAATAATTTCCCACGTTTTATCTTTAGAACCATCATTTACTAAAACAACTCGACTTTCAGGTGAAATTAAATCTTCTTCAATCATCGAATTCATTTTATCTTCTAATCTTTTTGCAGTTTCATTTAATACCTCTTCTTCATTATAACAAGGTATAACTACATATAACTTTTTCATCGCTAATCTCCTATTTTTATTTTTTACTTATAGCTTTATTTAATCTATTTAATAAAGCCACATTTTCTTTATTTTTCTTTTTATTGGTAATATATATATTTCTTTTTATATTTTTCTTCATCAAACTCTCTTAGAATATTATATAAATTTTTTTATTAGATTGTTCAACACTTTTTCTCAGAATCTGCTAAATATTTTTATGGATATGTTTAATCCCTTTAGTTTATTTTTTTATAATTATCATATGTTATAAACCCTGTTTCTTTACCCTTAGTTTTTAACAATTCTAGCAAGTCTTTAAAAGAATGTCTATATAAAATCAATTCTGCTTCTGGTGAATAATGTCTATATTTCATTCCAGGAGCTATCGGAGCCTGATTTTCACTAATTATCTCGTCATTATATACTACGCTACCCTCTCCTAAGACATTTTCTATATCTTCTTTAGTAATATCTCCTGGTCTAGCTATTATAAGTGGGGTTCTAGTACAATCAATTACTGTACTCTCTAAGCCAATATCTGATTGTTGATCTTCAATTATAACATCAATTCGCCCATTTAAATCATGATACACATGTTCATATTTGGTTGGCGATGGTTTACCACTTGTGTTTGCACTTGGTGCTGCTAAAAGAACTTTTGTTTCCTTTAATATTTCTCGTGCAGTAGTGTTAGAAGGCATTCTTACAGCTAACGTATTAAGTCCGGCAGTAACATTTTTCGAAATACCATTGTTTTCAATAGCATTTAATATTAATGTCATAGGTCCTGGCCAAAACTTATCTATTAATACTCCTACTCTATCGTCAGCATAGTCAACAATGTTATCTAGTTGTTTAACATCATAAAAATGGACTATTAGGGGATTATCACTAGGTCTACCTTTTGCCTCATAAATTTTTGATATTGCTTTATCACTAGTTGCATCAGCACTTAAGCCATAAACAGTTTCTGTAGGAATTGCTACTAGTTTATCACTTTTATAATACTGTCGTAACTTTTTGTATATTTCTGCTTTATTTTTACTTTTTAGAAATATTTATTATTTCTGTATCCATAGAATCTCCTTTATTGTATTTAACGTAAACATATCTAATAAAAATTTATTTTAAGATAATAAATACTGTAGTTACAATTATTAATAAATAACTCAAATAGTCAAATTTATCATATTTAAGTTTCTTATACTTACTCCTTTTAATTGTTGTACTATATCCTCTTACTTCCATTGCAGTAGCAAGCTCATCGGCTCTTTTTAGAGTTGCTATAAATAAAGGTATCAATATTGGAATGAACTTCTTTACTTTTTGCATTAAACTTCCTTCATTAAAATCAGAACCTCTCGAAACCTGTGCATTTATTATTCTGTTTGTTTCTTCTATTATAGTTGGAATAAATCTTAAAGATATAGATAGTACTAATGCAAAAGTAGAAATTGGAACACCTATTACCTTAAGAAACCCTAAACTCTTCTCTATTGCATGAGTTATTTGACTTGGAGATGTTGTAGCCATAAACACTACCATTACCATAACAACAAGAATAAATCTTACAGTTATTAATAAAATTCCTAATAAAGCACCACTATATATTTTTCATAAAAGAAAGGTCTAATACTACACTTCCTGATTTATTAAAGAAAAATATGTACCAATGAAGTAAATACAATCAGAACTATAATTGATTTTTACACTTGATAACAAATATATTAAAGCTCGTTTTTTTGACAAAAATGCAACTGTTATAAAGATTAAAAACAATAATGAAAAATTCAGCTATACTATGAGCTATAAATATATCCACTAAATATACTATTACAAAAAAATAGTTTTGTTCTCGGATCAAGATTATGAATAACTGTATCTAGCGGTATGTATTTACTTATTAAAGAATTATTCATTTACTTCTATCTCCTATTAAAAGTTTTACACTTTCTATCATTTCTTTATAACATCGAGGAAATGGGATAACTATCCCTTTACTTTTTTTAGTTCTTTATAGAACTTTAATACTTCTGGTAGATCTAAAGAATTCTTTTCAAGTATTTGCTTATTTGAAAATAACTCTTCTGCTGTCCCTGAAAAATCTAGTTCCCCTTTATTTAAAACAAATATCTTATCTGCATATTTCAAAACATAATCCATATTGTGTGTAACTAGCACAATTGTCATATTTTTCTTCTGTTGCAATTCTTTTATTAAGTTCATAATATCTTCTCTACTTTTATAATCCAATCCAACAGTTGGTTCATCTAAAATTAAAACTTTCGGATTTAGCGCCAATATTCCACATAAAGCAACTTTTCTCATTTCTCCACCTGAAAGTTCAAAAGGTGATTTTTCAAGATAATCTTCGCTTAGCCCTACTAACTTCACAAGCTCTATAGCATTCTTTCGAGCTTCCTTCTCATTTACTCCATAATTTAATGGTGCAAACATAATATCTTTCAAAACAGTAGTTTCAAAAAGCTGTTGTTCTGAAAATTGAAATAGTACAGCAACATCTTTCCTAATTTCTCTTAGTTTTTTTGCTAATTCTTTTTTTTCTCTTTTATTTTTTGGAAAAGTAATTATAGTATCGTCTACAATTACTTCACCACTATTTGGTACTAGTAACCCATTAATATGCTCGATTAACGTAGATTTTCCACTACCTGTTTTACCTACTATAACGTTATATGCTCGCTCTTTTAATTTCAAAGTTACATTTTTTAAAAACTCTTTTTTTCAAAAACTGTCCCTTTATTGTAAGTGTAGTCTATATTATTTAGATTAATTTGCATATTTTTTCTACTACACTCCCTTCATCTTCGGTAATATTGAAAATTTTTGAACCTAGTTGGTCATTTAATTCATTTTTTACCCTTTCTAAAAATGGAGTTTCTAAATTAAACTTATCTAGTATATCAGGTTCAGCATACAACATATTATAGTTTCCAGTAAATACAATTTTACCTTTATTCATAATCTCTATATAATCAGAATAAATACTTTCCTCAGCATCGTGAGTTATTGAGATAATTGTTATCTCATTTTCTTTATTAATTTTTTTTATATACTGCAAAATTGATTTTCTAGCCTTAGGATCAAGCATACTAGTAGCTTCATCTAAAATCAGTATTTCGAGGATTTAAAGCTAATGCTGAAGCTATTGCTACACGTTGTTTTTGACCTCCAGAAAGAGACACGGGTTCATACTTCCTATACTCAAGCATATCAACCGCTTCTAATGATTTTTCAATAATACTATCCATTAGTTCACTTGGTATATTTCTATTTTCTAAACCGAAAGCAATATCCTCTTCAACAGTGGCTCCTACAAATTGGTTATCTGGATTTTGAAAGACAACTGCTATACTATTTCTAATTTCATCATATACTTCTTCAGTATATTCAGTACCATTTATTAGTATCTTTCCATCAGTAGGCTTATGTTGTCCGTATAATAACTTCATTAATGTGGACTTTCCACTTCCGTTTTCTCCTAATATACTAGTCCAACTACCTTTCTTTATATTAAGATTTATATTTTTCTAGTACATTTTTTTGTTGAATTAGAATACTTAAAAAAATACATTCTCAAATTTTATCATTATCTTTACCTACTTCTTTAAAAACATCATTTCATTATATCAAATTCCACCATTTTTTTCACAAATTTTTAACTTTTTAAATTAGCTCTATATTAACTTTTAACACATATACTATTAAACTTAAAAAAATAATCATATCCATAATTTATATATCAATATTAAGTCTTGTTTTAATAGCTTCAATTGTTTTTTCATAGTTTTCTATGAAAAATGTATCTGGTTCACTATCAAGAATTAAAAGTTTGTCTTCAAAACCATCTCTTTTTAGTAACTCAATAAGGTGATTAGTAAAATCATCTCGAATGTCCTGGCTTGACATACTCATGTCACGAAAACCATCATTGACATATGCAGATTTTGGTGGAATTAAAACTATCAGATCCCATTTTTCTTTTGAAACAGCAACTTTATAAGATAAGTTAAGTGCTTGATATTCTTCCTCTGAAATAACATCCTTAAGATAGTAGTCTACATAAGCCATAGTTACAGTAGCATTAGTATCAACAAACACAATACCTGAATGACTACCACTATCGATAATATTTGAAGTTTGATGATTTTGATAAGCAAAAAGACGAATATAATCATTAGTGTCTAATTCATCATCACGAACATTATGTACCCCCTGATAATAACGTGCATATTCTAATGATACAGGCGCATTAAAAATTCGGCCTAAATCTTTTATAAGTGTTGTCTTCCCTCCCGAAGCTGAACCTACTACCAACACTTTTTTTGTAAAATGACGTCGAAAAGGTTTAGTAATATAGCGCCAGTGAGCTAAAGGTTTTTTAAGAATTTCAGCACTTGATACTGGGAATTATACTTTTATCAATTATTTTAATACCTACTTCTTTTTTTATAATTGAATCAGAAAGACTCAGTATCACTTTTTCCTAAAAGATATTCATCATTAAATACATTTTCAAAATAGCTAAGCAACGGCTTTTGATCCTTTTCTTCTCCTACATAAAATGTAATCTTTTCAAATTGATAATCTGTATTGTCTTTAATAAGTTCATGTAAAATTTTAAACCAATTTTCCAAACCATTCTGTTCTGAAATAATTCCTTCTTCATCAAGTTTATCCACAACTACTAATTCATCATCATGAAATACTTCTCGCACATAACGAAAACGTCTTTTAAGATGAAGTCCTACACGTGTCCCACGGTCTTCTTCAGTATTTGTTCCAGAAACAACTACTAAAGCTGCATCATTTTCTCGTTTAGCTCTTGTTATAAGATCTACGTGTCCTATATGCATTGGGGCAAAAGTTCCAAACACCACAGCTAAATTTTTTGTTTTTAATAATTTATGTTTCATATTCTACATTCCTCTTAATATTATTTTTATACATTCAGTAAATTATTAAGTATTAAAAAATAATTAATTATTTCTTTATTATTATAACATAATCTATTACTTTTATTTACTATACTGTTGTAATTATTTAAATCTAATCTTCTAAATTATACAAACTATTAAATATTCAACAAGACTTAAGGTATATTAGACTAATGTAATGGTAAACAACATAAAAAAAACATGAGAGTATATCTTAAAAAGCATACTCTCATGTTTTTTTAATCGTTAACTATTATAATTTGTTCGATTTAATTTATTTTTAACTTACTTATTTTTCCAAATAGTCTTTGAATATCATTCCAAGTAACAGCTAACATTAATGCTACCATTAATAATCCAAATGTTATCGTCATATAATATTGAGCCTTTTTATTAATTGGTTTCTTAAATATAGCTTCATATATAACGAAAAATTATTCTACCACCATCAAGTACTGGAATTGGAATTAAATTCATTAAACCCTAAGTTAACACTTAAGATTCCAGTCCATTGAAGTGTAGTTACTAATCCACTTTTGGCTGCACTACTAGACATTTCGTATATAGCTACTGGTCCACCTAATTGATTTAGGCTAAAGCCACCAGTAAATAATGAAACAAATAAATTAATTATAGCTGTGAATATTAAAGTACCATAATGTAAAGTCTCTTGTAAACCATATTTTATAGAATCTACAAAACCTTTTTTAGTTTCTTGGTATTTTCCTATACCTACTTTATAAGTTTTTACTTCTTCACCTTTTTTATTTTTTGTAACTTCTTCTTTTGGTGTTACTTTAACTTCTTGTATAGAACCATCTCTATTTACTTTTAAAGTTAATTCTTGACCATTAGATTCTTTAATTTTTTCAACAAAGCCTGTCCAAGTAGAAACAGATTGACCATTAACCTCAGTAATCGTATCTCCAGCTTTTAGTCCCGCTGTTTGTGCTGGTGAATTATCAGCCACAACTCCTAATTTTGCATCATCATTATTGACCGGCACACCTGTATAAAAAGCTAATCCAATAAAAATTACAGCTGCTAAAAAGAAGTTCATCAGTGGTCCCGCAAAAAGTGTCCAGAATTTTTTACCCCAAGAATGAGAAGAAAACATTCTATCTAATGGTGCAATTTGTTCTTCCATACCACCAAATACTACACAAGCATCTTTTCTTACTTCAAAATACTCTGATTCATCTCCAACAAATCCTCTAATAAACAATTTTTCTGTTAAATCAAAATCTTCTAGGTGAATTGGCAAAAGTTCCATATCATTTGATTCATCTAAAATAATTTTTTCAACTTTATCATTGCTATCCAATTTTCAATCTGATATTCATTCCTTTTTTTAAGTCATACATTGAAACATCATTATTAAAATCAAATACATTATCAGGCATTTTTACATATCCACCTAGTGGAAGTAATCTAATAGTAAAATTTGTTTCCCAATTTTTTTATGAAATATCTTTTGGTCCCCATTCCTATAGCAAATTCCTGACATAAAATCCCAGATTTTTTCGCCACTATAAAATGACCAAATTCATGTATAGTTACTACTACAAAAAATATTAATATAAATGCTATTATACCTTGCATCTAATACTCCTCTCTATAACGTCGCTACTAAGTTTAATAATAGTACTAAACATGGAGCAGAAAAGAATTACTGAATCAAATCTATCAAAAATTCCTCCATGACCCGGTAGTAAATTACTACTATCCTTAACTCCATATTCACGTTTATATGCAGATTCTATTAAATCTCCAAATTGACCAATTACACTAATCACTAAAGTAATAACAATTGCTAATATTAAATTAGAAAAAAATATTAGTTGTAAAAATAAAATACAACAGCAATCAATACTGATGATAAACTTCCTATAACTGATCCTTCAATTGATTTGTTAGGACTTATATGTGGAGAAAGTTTATTTTTACCAAACTTCATTCCCCCAATATACGCAAAACTATCTGTAAACCAAATAGTAAGCAATAAATATCCAACATGGAATAGACTTAAACTTCTCAACATATATAGAGAATAAAATCCAACAAATATATATGCTGTAACAAATATAATCGATCCCTATTTCTACTAATTTAATTCTATGTCCAGTACCCTACAACTGATCCTAACATACCAATAATAATTATATATACTATACTATACTGTGATAAACTTAAAATTTCATTATGTAAATATAATACTGCTCCTGCTAGAGAAGATAATCCTAAGATAACAATATTAGTTTCTTTAAATGTCATTCTAACTATTTCATACATTGCCATAACACCTAAAAGCAAACGTAGTATATTTAAAATAATCTCCACCTAAAAAAATAGTAGTGGTAAAAATACAATTAAAGCCACAATTGCAGTTATTACTCTAGTCTTCATTTAAACCACCATACCTTCTATCTCTATTTTGGTATTCTAATAACGAATTATAAAACTCTTCTTCAGTAAAATCTGGCCAAGCTACTTTTGTAAAAAAATAAATTCACTATAAGCTATTTGCCATAATAAAAAGTTTGAAATTCTTTGTTCTCCTGATGTTCTAATTAATAAATCAGGATCTGGTGTATTTGCAGTAAAAAGATTTCTACTTAATGTTTCTTCTGTAATATCTTCTATACTATATTTGTCAGATTTTCACATCACTAGCAATTGTTTTTACAGCACTAATTATTTCGTCTTTTTGAACCATAGTTTAATGCAAAAAAATTAATTTTAATCCTGTATTATTTTTTGTCTGCTCGATAGCGTCACTAACAGCTTTTCTAGTATTTTCAGGTAATTTTTCAATTACACCTATAACTTCTACTTTTACATTGTTTTCCATTAATTCAGGCATAAAGCTACTGAACATTTTTTCAGGTAAATCCATTAAATAGCTAACTTCTTCCTTAGGTCTTGCCCAGTTTTCAGTAGAAAAAGCATATAGTGTTAAATATTTGATTCCCAGTTTTGATGCAAACTTAGTTATTTTTTTTACTGTTTGCATTCCTTCATAGTGCCCCTTTATACGCGGCATATTTCTTTTTTTTGCCCAACGTCCATTGCCATCCATAATAATGGCAACATGCGTAGGTGTTTTTTTTAATTCTGTTTTTATTTCTTCGGGTTTATTTTTCTTAAAAAATTTAAACATAATACCTCCTATGCAATACACCTCATTATATCATAAATAGCTGTAAGCAACAAATTTATTGACAATATAAATAATAAGATGATTAACTTAATTATTATATAAGATAATTAATAAAAAGTCAAGTTATCTTTTTACCAATTATATATATATCATATTATTTCTATATTTATTCTAAAATTTTAAACTTTTATATTGCATTGTCAGAAAATTTATGCTAGAATATAGTCATTGATTTATTATGCTATGAAAAGTAGAATCCTATCCACTACTTTATAGAGAGATCTTGTATGCTGAAAGAGATTAATTAGGTTTAGGAGAAATGGACTTTGAGCATTTAGTATTTATACTACGGGTATGCCCGTTATAGCATGAGTTATGAAAGTAACTTATAGAGGTATAATAAGTGATTATTATACAAATAAAGGTGGTATCACGTTAAGACGTCCTTTAGTTTATGCTAAGGTACGTCTTTTTTTCATATAAAGAAAGGAGAATTTTATGATAAATCTGAATGGTGTTGGAAAAACATTCCATCAGAAAGGAAAAGAAATTGTAGCTTTAAAACCAACAAACCTTCATGTTAAAGAAGGAGAAATCTTCGGTATAATCGGCTACTCTGGTGCTGGTAAAAGTACTCTATTAAGATGTATTAATTTACTAGAAACGCCAACTTGTGGTGAAGTAGTTGTTGATGGGCAAGTTGTCAATAAACTAAATAGACAGGATTTAAGAATCTATCGACAAAAAATAGGAATGATTTTCCAACAATTTAACTTATTAAATTCTAAAACTGTTGGTGAAAACATTGCTTTTAACCTTAAAGCTGGAGATGCTAAAGCTGATGAGATCCCAAAACGTATCGATGAATTACTTGAACTTGTTGGACTAGTTGACAAGAAAAATGTTTACCCTAGTCAGCTTTCAGGTGGTCAAAAACAACGTGTTGGAATAGCTAAAGCACTAGCAAATAATCCTAAAGTATTACTTTGTGATGAGGCTACAAGTGCACTTGATCCAGTGACAACAAAACAAATTCTTTCATTATTGAAAGAAATCAATAAAAAACTAGGGACTTACTATTATTCTTGTCACTCATGAAATGGAAGTTATAAAACAAATTTGTGATAAAGTTGCTGTTATGGAAAATGGTGAAATTATTGAATTAAGCTCTGCTTATGATGTTTTCTCTAATCCCTAAAACAAAACTAATGAAAGAATTTATTTCGAACTTACATAGTGACGATGATTTTGAAGAACAGTTTTTAGAACAATATAAAGATGAAACTGTAATTAAAGTTATCTTTAAAGGAGATGCAGCAAAAGAACCAGTGATTCAAACACTGGCAAATAAATATAAAGTTACTACAAATATACTAGCAGGAAGAATTGAATATATTCAAAATAAACAATTAGGTAGCCTTACTTTTGCAGTTACAGGTGATGAGCAAAACTGTTCGGATTTTGTCAACCATCTTATTAGTGACGTTAGCGATGTGGAGGTGAAAGTTTATGGAGAATAATCTTAGTTTAGCTGAACAATGGAATAATTTACAACCTGAACTTATTCAATCATTTGCTGATTCACTTTATATGATAAGTGTTTCGATTGTAATCACTGTTATTGTTGGTTTATTCCTAGGTATCGTATTATTTTTAACAAGCAACCGACTGTTATTTAAAAATGTTTTTATATACAAAACTGTTGACTTTATTGTTAATACAATACGTTCTATACCATTTATTATATTACTAGTATTTTTAATACCATTCACCCTATTTTTACTAGGTAAATCTACAGGTCCTACTGGAGCTATAGTACCATTAACTGTTGCTGCTATACCTTTATTTACAAGATTAGTTGATACATCTCTTAATGAAATAGACTACGGTATTATTGAATCAGCCGTAGCATCAGGAGCCTCTTTACCTCTAATCGTAAGAGAGGTACTTATCCCTGAAGCAATGTTTGGTATAATCCAATCAATTACTCTGACTTTAATTAATCTTATCGCATTTTCAGCAATGGCTGGAGTTGTCGGAGGCGGAGGAATCGGTGACCTTGCTATAAGATATGGGTACTATCGTTTCGATAACTTTACAATGTGGGTTACAGTAATATTATTAATAATACTTGTTCAAATTACACAATATATAGGAAATTATATTTCAAAAAAATTCAAAAAAAATTAATATAAGGAGATTCATTATTATGACAAAACTAAAAAAAATATTAACAATTGCTTTTACAGCACTATTAGCAATATCACTTACTGCATGTGGAGCTTCTAAATCTAGCTCAAATTCAAGTGGTGATAAAAAAGAAGTTAAAATTGGTGCTACATCTGGACCATATGCAGATATGGTAAATAAAGCTATAAAACCTCTACTTGAGAAAAAAGGATATAGCGTTAAGGTTACTGAGTTTTCTGATTACATTCAACCTAACAAAGCTTTAAATAGTGGTGAATTAGATGCAAACTTATTCCAACACAAAATATATATGAAAAAATTTGCTGAGCAAAATAATATGGACTTAACTGCTCTTGTACCTGTTCCAACTGCACCAATGGGACTTTATTCTGATAAAGTAAAAGATCTTAAAGATTTACCTGATGGAGCTGAAGTAACTTTACCAAACGACCCATCAAATGCAGCTCGTGCCTATGCATTATTAGCCGCTGCTGACCTAATTAAAATTAAACCAGATACTGATGTATTAAAAATTACTAAAAACGATGTAATTGAAAATCCAAAAAATCTTAAATTCACTGAATTAGAAGCTGGTCAACTTGCTCGTTCATTAAGCAGTACTACATTATCTGCAGTACCTGGAAACTTCGCTTTAGCTACCAAAATTCGATTTAACTAAAGCATTAAAATTAGAAAAAATGAATGAAAATAACCGAAATAACATTGTTGTGACTACTGCAAATAAAGATTCACAACTTTCAAAAGACTTAATTGAAATTGTTCAATCAAAAGAATTTGATGAAATAATTGATAAAGAATTCAAAAGGTTTTTGATAAACCTGAAAAAAATAATAGATTAGGACGTGATTAATTATGAAAATTGAATTATCAAATACATTAAAAAATGTTCCAGAAAATGTTTTTTATCCAATTTTTAAATTAATCTCTGAAGAAAGTTCTAGTAATATACCATTATTAAATGCGGGTATCGGAGTTCCAGACTCTGATACCCCAGAACTTTTATTAGAGACATTGGAAAAAGCAATTAGAAAACCTGAAAATATGCGATACGGAGCTTTTGATGGTAAAGAAACCTTACTAAATCAAATTTCTCTTTGGCTTAAAGAAACATACGGAATAGATGCAGATCCAAAAAATGAGATTGCTCTAGTATTTGGAACTAAATCTGGATTATCTAGTGTTCCTTCAGTATTATTGAATAAAGATGACACTATTTTGCTTCCTGTCCCTAGCTACCCTGATTATATACAAGGTATTGCCCTTGCACAAGCTAACTACGAAGAAATACAGTTAAAAGAAGAAAATAACTACTTAGTAGATTATTCTTCAATACCAAATGATCTAGTTGAAAAAGGAAAATTAATTTTCCTAAACTACCCTTCTAATCCTATTGGAGCCGTTGCAACGAAAGAATTTTATGAAGAAACTGTTAGTTGGGCTAAAGAAAATAGTGTTATAGTGGTTCAAGACCATGCCTACTCAGATTTTTATTATAATGAAGGTTCATCACCTTGTTTTATTAGTACACCAGGTGCAAAAGATGTAGGTATAGAATTCTTTTCTTTCTCTAAAAATTTCTCTATTTCAGGACTTAGAATTGGATTTGCTGTCGGAAATAAAGAAATCATTGAAGGTCTTAGAGTATATAACTCTATTTTCCACGCTAATATTTATGGGGCAATTCAAGATACTGTAGTAACTGCACTAAAAAATCATAAACAACTTACTTCAAATATTAAAGATACATTTAAAAAAATAGAATTGAGAAAAATTACTAATAAACTAGATGAACTAGGTTATTCTTACTTCAAACCGGAAGGTAGTATTTTTATTTGGTTAAAAAGTAAAAGAAGGATTTGATAGTCAAAGTTTCTTCGAATTGTTATTAAAAAAATATAGAATAGTTACTATGCCTGGACATGTTTTTTTGGAAGTGGAGGCGAAAAATTATATTAGAGTTAGTCTCAGCTTATCAGATACACAGATAGATACACTTTTTAGCAAAAATTAGAGCAACTTAATAAAGATTTAGAAAAATTAAAAGAATCATCATTAGAAAGAAATTTCTTTTTAATGATGATTCTTTTTTTATGATTTTGAATTTGAATTTTTTTGTCCAACAGTCAAATTATTATTATTCATGTTGTTTGCTTGTTTTATCTTATCTATTCCACTTTGTGCATTTCCTTCACCATATGCACTTGAGGCTATTGTAAATAATGTATCCCCTGTTTTTACCACATAACTCTGTCCTGCTATAGGCGTTGAACTTACTGTTCCTGAGTTTTGATTCTTATCTTTATTATTTGATGATGTACTATTTGAGATTTTTTTATCATCTGCTTTAGGTATATCATTATTTGTTGTTGATTTTGTTTCTTCTGGTACTTTTGCTGCTTTTTCTGTAGTTTGTGTTGCATTTGTAGAAGGATTACCTTTAATACCAATAGTGTTACCTAATGCAGTCAAACCTACAAGAATAAGTGGAGCTAATACAACAAAGATAACAACTAGTACAGAATTTTTTATACTCTTTTTATCCATATAAAAGTCCTACCGTCTATTCCGAAACTTCTTCAAAATAGTCATGGTAATATCCACCAACTTTACCACTGTTGTCTTTTATGAATATATATTCTTCTGTTTCATTTACAACTTCATAAACTTTTTCCAATTGTTAACATGTCACTTACTTTAAACTTCTCTGCATCAGTGTGTTTAACTATAACTTTTTTTAGCCATTGTATTTCCTCCTTTTATATACTCTTTTTATTTTATTATAATATTACTATTTTTTTGCAATTTTTTTATTTATAACCATTGATATAATAACAAATACAATAAATGATAATGTTAATGAAATTACTACTGGTTCAATTGATTTTTATAACATATATTTTTTTGAAAAATAATATAACTTACTAAACCTACTACTATCGATGCTATTGCCCCTATTTTTTTCAGCATATTTCCAATATAAACCTAAAAAGAATAGGCCATAGGAATGTTGATTCAAGACCTCCAAAAGCAAATAAGTTTACATTAACTATTAAACTAGGTGGTCTCATACTAATAAACATTATTAGTAAAATAACAATAATATTTATTGTGTAAACAAAAACTGGGACTTTTTTACCTGTAATACTATTTTTTACAATTTTTGTATTAAATAATAAATCTTTAACGAGAGCTGATGATATCAGTAAAAATTGAGCATTAACTGTTGTTATAATTGCTGCCATTGGAGCCGCAAGGACAATTCGCTGCTAAGTACCAAGGAAGTACTCTTAATGTAATTATTGGTATTACAGAGTCATAATCTTTGATATCTGGAAAAACACCTCTAGCCATAACACCTATTAAATGTACACCAAACATTACAATGAAAAATAACTATTGTTCCTATAATTATTGATTGTTTTAAGCTTCTTGTGTTTTTATACAACATCGAGTTAATTGCAATCTGAGGAATACCTATAACTCCGACCCCAACTAATACCCAGAATGATGATACATATTTTGCAGTTAAACTGCCATCCGCTCCAAAAAGGAGTTAATATTTTTTTCATTAATTGAAACTAAATTATTTGTTATATTTTCAATTCCTCCACCAAATGAAATCACTGAGTATAACAATATAATTGTTGAAAAAAATCATTATCAGACCTTGAATCATATCAGTAATTAAAATATTTTTTTAATCCACCAAATACTACACAAAACACTATAATTATAGATATCAATATAACACCCGTCTTATAACTAATACCTGTAAAAGCAACTAATAGTTTAGCTCCTCCAACCCATTGAGCTGACATTGCTGCAATTAAGAAAATAATCATTGCAAATGTTGAAAGATAAGCAACAATATTAGATTTATATCTATTTTTTTAAATAGTCACTTATAGTAATAGCATTTATACGTTTTGCTTCTTTTTTAAATTTTCTAGCGAGCACTAATAATACAAAGTATCCAGTAACTACCTGAATTACAGCTAGTAATACCCAACCATACCCTAATTTATAAGCTACCCCAGGTCCACCTAAAAACGTTGAAGCTGATCCATATGTTGACATTAATGTAATAGCTAAAACTATTCCACTTACATTTCTATCTGCCAAATAATATTTTTTTCAAAAAAACCATGATGATTTTTTTGCTGTCTTATTTAATATTAAAGGTAAGAGAATAATACCTAAAAAAATATAAACGTAAACAAAAGAAGAATTTTTAAAATCTACATTATATTTCATTATTATTCTCCTTTTCTATATCTTTATTAAACAAGAAATTAGTAAAGATAATAACCATAATAATTATAAATATACTTACTACAACTGAGCTATAGAAAGAACCATTCTGGTAATCCTAGTATATATTTATAATCTTTAACATCTACTCCAGCATATTTTATATAAGCAAAATAGTACCATAAAATAAAGTGAATTACAGCTAAAAATATGGCAACTATTCCCTCTCTTGATCTTAATTTATCCATTTATTTTTCCCTAATTTCCTTACAATTATATTGTATATATCTATATAATATACTTTCATAACATCTACAACTATACTACCAAGTAGTACTCCCGCAATAACGTCACTTAAAAAATGTGCCCCCAGTACCATTCTTGAGATTGGTACAGCAATGATTGCAAATGTTGCTATTGCAGACAGAATTTCTTTCTTGTTAATTATAAATAATAATGCCAAGAAGAATAATGCTACAAATGTAGAGTGTCCACTTGGAAAACTAAATCCATCATGCACTTCTGGTAAAGGTCTTACTCGTTGAACAGAATACTTAATTGCAAATAACAAGAAACCACCAATACCTGCACTAAAGAATATAAATACTGCTTTCTTCACTTCTTTAATCCAAACTAAAAATGCTGATAATAAAATCATTATTAATAATAACAATTTATCATTAAACACTAAAGATATAATCTTAGCTGTTGTCGCTAATACTTTTATTTCAATTAAATCAGCGATTATCACATCAAAAACATTCTTAGGATAAGCTATTGCTACAAACATTAATAGAAGAAAAAGCTATTATTTTTTTAAATAGGTATAAAATTTTAACTTTTTCATTATTATTTACCTCCTACTTCCTTTAATATTTTTATTGTAAAAAAATCTTCTACATTGTTAATTACTTTTTTTCTCATCTTTATATTTTTATCATCGCATTTTTTTATAATCATTTAAACTATTATAAAAAAATCATCAACCTTTGTTAATTCTAAGTCCTTGAAGTTATCCTCTTGAATAACAAGAGCAAAAGCCATTTTTTCTCAAAAAAACTTAGCATTTTTCTATTTGGTCTCCTCTACTTTGATTAGTTCCTAATGGAACTAATATAGCAGGAATATTTAATGCTAAAAACTCATATAGAGCATTTGCACCAGCTCGAGAAATTGTAAAAATCTACGATTTTTAAAAAAATATCGAAATAACTCTGCAGATAAAAAAATTCGTATTGATTATAACCTTCAACATTTATGTCTTTATTTAATAAACCTTTTTCCAACTAAATGTATTATTTGATACTTTTTCAGTCAACTCTTCAATATTATCCCAAATATAATCATTAAGTATTTTTGAACCTAAAGATCCTCCCATAACTAGAATAACAGGTTTTCCTGCGCTAAATCCTGTAAATTGATAAGCACGTTCCTTACTACCACCGTATATAGCATCACGTACGATAGCACCTATTAAACTTGCCTTTACCTTTTGGTAAATAATTTAATGTATCTTCAAAAAGTAGTAAAGATATGATTACTAAACTTTATATTTATTTTTATTTGCTAGTCCTGGAGTTAAATCAGATTCGTGAAGAACAACAGGAACTTTTTAATAAACGTGCTGCTACACAAACAGGAACACTTACAAAAACCACCTTTTTGAAAAAAATAAAGTCTGGCTTTCTCTTTTTTATAATAAAAAAATCGAATCTAAAAATACCTTTTAATACTTTAAATGGGTCTATAAAGTTTTCCCAAGAAAAATATCGCCTTAGTTTTCCTGAACTTATAGCATGATATTTTACATCATTTATATTTTCAATCATTTCCTTTTCTATTCCTTTTTTGCTACCAATATATGATATCTGGTAACCATGTTTTTTAAACTCCGGAATAAGCGCTACGTTAACCGAGACATGTCCCGCAGAGCCACCACCAGTAAAAAGAATTTTATTCACTATTATTCTCTCTCCTTCACCTTTTTCTCTAGTCTTTCTTCTACATGTTTAGGAACAAATTTTGATAAGTCTGCTCCCCAAACCCTGAAACGCCTTTAACTATACTTGAACTTATAAATGAATACTGTTTATTAGCCATCATATAAAATGTTTCTATATTGTCATCCAGTGCCTTATTCATAAAAGTAAGCTGCATTTCATATTCAAAATCTGAAACTGCTCTTAGTCCCCTAACTATAACTGTAGAGTTGACTTTTTTAGCATAATTAACCAATAACCCTGAAAATGAATCAACCTTGACATTTTTTTAAAATCTTTTTATAGATTCATTAATCATTTCTTCACGTTCTTCTAATGTAAATAAATATTTTTTTATCAGGGTTTACTAAAATAGCAACTATGACCTCATCAAATAACTGTGCGCTTCTTTTTTTATTATATCAATATGACCGTAAGTAATAGGATCAAAACTCCCAGGTACTATTGCAATTTTTTTCTTTTCATCTAATTAATTCTCCATATACTCAAAGATAATTATATTTGTTATCCCATATTTTTTTCTTTAACTAGTTCTAATTTTTTTCAAACTTCGATTCAACAACCTCATCCACACTTTTTCTCACATACTATTAAACAACCATCATTGCATATATCATTTTCTAATATAGAACTAATAGCTTGATTAATTAGTCCCTTATCATATGGTGGATCTAAAAATATTAAATCAAACTTCTCTCCTTTTTTACCTAATATCTTTAATGCTCTTTTGTAGTCATTTCGATATATATCATAATCTGATTTTGGTATTCTACACTTTTCTATATTTGAACGAATAACTTTTATAGCATTATTGCTACCATCTATAAAAGTTACATAATCCGCTCCTCTACTTAAACTTTCTATTCCTAGACCGCCAGTGCCACCAAATAAATCTAACACTCTACCTTCACAGTCTAACATATTAAATAAATTTTCTTTTTATTTTTATCAGTCGTTGGTCTTGTATTCATACCGTCTACTGAATTTAATTTTATTGATTTATACTTCCCGGCTATAACTCTCATTTAATCCTCACACAAGAATGTAGTTTGAATACAATTAAAGGAGGATTTCTCCTCCCTTAAAAACTATAAACTACCTAGTATTATCCAATTTATTATCAAAGTTTTTCAAAACTAAGATGTAAATCAGACATCTCTGAAATTTCTATCTTTTTAACAAATTTCTTCTTTTTTTAAGGTCCGCTACTATACTATCTATTCTATTTTTCATCAACATAGATACATGCATACCTTCCTTTTTTTAGAATATGAAATAAAGTTTCCATATTTTTTTCAAGTTTACTTAAATCTTTAAAACTTTTGAAATATACATATATTCCACGACGTTCTTTTTCAAATAACTCCATATAAATCTCCTAGAAGTGAGCTGTTGCGTCTACTCGACCTTTTTCATCAATTTTGATTACTTTAACTTTTAGAGTATCTCCCACTTTAACAACATCTTCAACTTTATTTACACGCTCAGCAGCTAATTTAGAAATATGAACAAGAGCATCAACTCCTGGGAATAATTCAACAAATGCACCAAATTTTTCAATTCGTTTAACTTCTGCTAAATAAATTTCTCCTACTTCAGCTTCACGAGTTATATTCTCAATAATCTCGATTGCTTTATTAATTCCATCGATTTCAGGTGAAGAAATAAATACTTCTCCTGTTTGCTCAATGTCAATTTTAACACCTGTTTTTTCAATAATTTCATTAATAACTTTACCACCAGATCCAATAACATCTTTAATTTTTTCTGGTTTAATTTTAATAATTTTAATTTTAGGTGCATAAGTTGAAACTTCTTCACGTGGAGCACTTATTGTTTCGTTCATATGATCTAAAATTTGTAGTCTTCCGATACGTGCTTGTTCAAGTGATTCTTTTAAAATTTGCTCGCTTAAACCATCTATTTTAATATCCATTTGTAAAGCTGTAATACCTTCAGTAGTACCCGCTACTTTAAAGTCCATATCTCCTAAATGGTCTTCCATACCTTGAATATCAGTTAAAATAGTATAATGCTCATCTTTTTTCACTAATCCCATTGCTATACCAGCAACTTGTGCCTTAATAGGTACACCAGCCGCCATTAATGCCATAGATCCCTGAACATATTGTTGCTTGTGAACTTGAACCATTAGATTCTAAGATTTCTGATACAATACGGATTGTATATGGGAAATCTTCTTTTGATGGTATTACTTGTGCAAGAGCTCTTTCACCTAATGCACCATGTCCAATTTCTCGACGACCAGGAGCACGACTGAATCCTACTTCTCCTACAGAGAATGCTGGGAAATTATAATGTAGCATAAAGCGTTTATTTTCCTCTTGTGTTAAGTCATCAATAATTTGCTCATCTGATAAATTACCTAAAGTAACAACCCCTAATGATTGAGTTTGACCACGAGTAAACAATGCTGAACCATGTGTTCTTGGTAATACATCAATTCTTGATGCTAATGGTCTAATTTCTGTTAATGCACGCCCATCTGGTCTAACTTTATCTTCAGTGATTTCACGTCGAACTTCATCCTTAACAATCTTATCAAGAGATAATTTAGCTTCTTTAACTATATCTAGTTCATCTTCTTCACTTGCTCTTTCTTCAAATATAGCTACTACTTTTTCCTTAACAGTAGAAATAGCTTCATCTCTTTCTTGTTTGTCTTTAATAGAAATCGCAGATTTCATTTCTGATAATGCTAATTCTAAAACCTCATTATAGATTTTTTCATCTATAACTTTAAGTTCTACTTCCATTTTTTCTTGACCAATTTCATCAACAATTTGTTGTTGGAATGCTATTAAACGCTTGATTTCTTCATGACCAAACATAATTGCATTTAGCATGATTTCTTCTGATACTTCTTTAGCACCTGCTTCTACCATATTAATTGCATCACTTGTTCCTGCAACTTTTAGGTCAATTTCAGATTTTTCTAATTGTTCAATATTAGGATTAATAATGTATTCCCCATCAATATAACCTACTGTCACACCAGCAATCGGTCCTTTAAAAGGAATGTTAGATACTGATAAAGATAATGAGCTTCCTAACATTGCTGCCATTACAGGATCACAATCATATTCTACTGACAATACTGTAGATATAACTTGAACTTCATTTCTGAATCCATCTTCAAATAGAGGACGAATAGGTCTATCTATAAGACGAGCAGCTAATGTAGCTTCTGTTCCAGGTCTTCCTTCTCTTCTTAAAAATCCACCTGGTATTTTTCCTACAGCATACATTTTTTCTTCATAGTTAACTGTTAATGGGAAAAAGTCTACATCTTTTGCTTCCTTAGATGCTACCGCTGTAGTTAAAACAACTGTATCTCCATACTTAACTACTACTGCAGCATTTGCTTGTCTTGCCATTTCTCCTATTTCAACAGTTAATTCTTTACCTGCCCACTTAGTTGTGTATACTTTCTTTTCTTGAAACATCTTAATTTCCTTTCAATTATTTTTACTAATTCTTTATATAAATCGACTATTTTATTATATCACGAATACCCTTATTTACAAAGGAAAAAAAGAGATAAACATCATAATTTTAACATTCGATGTTTACCTCTTAAAATTTATGCTAATTGTATTTTTAAATAATTTATATATTACTAAAAAAATATAAGTAATAAAATAATAAATATTATAAAATATATTTTTTTGTTTATTTGTCATAATTATAAATTACCTTGGATTTCTTTTTCCAAAATATTTCTTGCGTGTTCACATATACGTGTGAAGTGTTGAATTAAGTCCATATAAACAACACCTGCAGAGATTTCACATTCTCCATCTTTCATACGTTGTGTGTGTTTTTTACGTGCTTTTTTCTCAAGTTCGTAAATATTTTCGCAAGCTGCTAATGCTGCTCCAGCAATTGCAATATTATTTTCTTCTAATGATTGAATGGTTTTCTCAATAATACTATTTGAAAGATCGTACAATTCTTGAACTTCAGCTTTTGCATCATCTGAGAATTTAACTTTCTTTTTAATTTGATAATTTACTGAAGCTACTATATCACGAGCGTGATCTCCTATACGTTCAATATCACGTGTACCATCTAATAATATTGATGCCGCCATACCTTCTTTAGGACTTAATTTTTCTCTAAATAATAGAGTTAGGTAATTAGTCATTTCTTCATCGAATGTATTAATTGCATCTTCTAATACTTCAGCTTTTTCATTAAAACTCTCTTCGCGAGTCATAAAGTAGTCAACTGAGTTTTTTTCAAGCTTTTTTTAGATAATGTTAACATTTCAACAAATTCTTTTTCTACTTGTCCTAATGCAACTGCAGGTGCACTTGCAATTAATGATTTATCAAGGTATTGTGTAGAGTATTTAATTTGCTCATCTTCACCTGGAATAATCTTAGTAATAATTTTAACAAGTAGCCAAATAAATGGAAATTGTAATATTGTATTAAAGATATTAAATGTACCATGACCAAAACGCTATAGCCATTTTAGGTTCTAAACCAAGTTTAGCTTCTACTAGTCCTACAAACGAAATATATGGTTGTAATAAAATTAAACATATTATCTGTACCAATTATATTAAACATTACGTGAGATATAGCAACACGTTTAGCCGCTATATTAGTTCCTACGATAGCAAGTGCTGCTGTTGTAATAGCAGTACCAATATTATCCCCAAAGATTACTGGGATTGCACCATGTAGATTAAGCGCATGTTCCGCATACAAGTTTTGTACAATCGCAATTGTCGCTGCAGAAGATTGGATTAAAACAGTTAATAAATGTACCTACTCCTACTCCAACCCACGCACTATCATCTATGTGAGTTAATATTGTTTGGAACCATTCCATTGATTTTAAAGGCCCCATTGCAGTAGACATCATTTTTAACGAATAGAAAATTCCACCAAACCCAAAAATAACACGACCAATATTATTAATTAGTTTTGCTCTTGTAAAGAATAAAAACGCTGCTCCTAAAAATATAAGTGGTAGTGAATATTGCGATACGTTAAACCCTATAATAAAAGATGTAAGAGTTGTACCAATGTTAGATCCCATAACAATCGCAATAGCCTGTTTTGTTTTTAATAAACCTGCTCCTACCAAACTTACTGTAATAACAATAGTTCCTGTACTTGATTGGATTAGTATAGTTACTATAATCCCTGCGAGTAATGCCATTAAAGGCTTAGAAGTATACTTATCTAAGACATAACGCATTTTATCCCCCGCTATTAATTGTAGACCGTCCCCCATGTATTTAATACTAAATAAGAAAAGACCTAGTCCACCTAAAAAAGAAAATAAAATTTCTTGTCCTAACGCTGACATTTTTTTCCTCCTGAAAATGTATATGTGCAATGTCAAATGCACAGATTGAGTTTAACATATATAGATGAAAAAAATACAACTATTATTTATATTAAAAATACTGTTACATCATATGAATTTATACATAAATAAAAAAATATCTATAGTAATAATTTACTATAGATATTTCTTATTTTACTATGCTTGTGGATATACAGAAACTTTTTTACGGCTACGTCCGTATCTTTCGAAACGTACAACACCATCAACTAGTGAAAATAGTGTATCATCTCCACCTTTTCCTACGTTAGTTCCTGGCCAAATTTTTGTTCCACGTTGTCTGTAAAGTATAGAACCTGCAGTTACGTACTGACCGTCAGCTCTTTTAGCACCTAAACGTTTTGATTCAGAGTCACGTCCGTTTTTAGTAGAACCTACCCCTTTTTTAGATGCGAAGAATTGTAAATTTAATTTTAACATCATCTCTAGTTCACCTCTCTTGTTTCAATAGTTATATATTCTGAATAATTTTCTTCAATTGTTTTTAATGCTATTAACATTGCATTAAGTAGAAGTTGCTCTTTCTCTGTAGATTTAAGTGATCTATATGTTAAATGCCCTGTCTCATCTTCATTTGCTGAAATATCAAACTGAACATCATCATCTAATACGTCTACTGAATTAATTAATCCAAATACCACTGCTGATACCCCTGCACATACAATGTCTGAACCATGTTCAGCAAAATCTGCATGACCATCTACTGTGACTTGTTTAATATTATCAACTTCTTTAATAATTTCCACCTTAATCATGATTAAGCGTTAATTTTTTCAACTACTAATTTAGTGAAAGGTTGACGATGACCTAATTTACGGTGATTGTTCTTTTTAGGTTTGTATTTAAATACTGTGATTTTTTTACCTTTACCTTGAGCGACTACTTTAGCTGTTACTGTCGCACCAGCTACTAAAGGAGCTCCAACTTTTGTTGTTTCTCCACCTACTAATACTACTTCATCAAAAGTAACTGTAGAGTCAACTTCAGCTGCTAATTTTTCAACTAGAATTGTTTGTCCTTCTTCAACACGTAGTTGTTTTCCACCTGTTTTAATTACTGCGTACATATCTGCACCTCCTTAAATATTTTTTACTAAGACTCGCCACATAAGGTGGATTTCTCACTTTTATACCTTATACGTGCGGTTGTAGTAGCTATTTTAGGAGCTACTCAACATTTCAATTCTAACACATCTAGTAACTCTCGTCAACTAGAAATATATATTTTTTTAACTATTTACAAATTTAATTAATATTAATTAATTTTATACATATAAAATTATATTAATATAGCTCTAGCGTGGTTTTAATAAACTCATTAACTTCTTCATTATCATATAATACTTCTTTCAAATATAATCCTGTTGCATCTGCTTTAGGTCCTGCAAAACTTCTTTCTTTCTTATCAAGTATTTCTTGTATATATTCTGGCTCATATTTCCCTGTCTGCAACATCTTGGATAGTACCTATTATAATTCTTACCATATTATAAAAAAATCCATTACCTGTAATCTCAAAATTAATTATATTATCATTCTGATTATCACGGTCCATTGTAAAATTATAAATCGTTCTAACTTTGTCTTCTACACTAGTATTTTTTTGAACAAAATGATGAAAAAAATCATGTTCTCCTATAAAAATATTGTAGAGTTTCTTTAGCTTTATCAAAGTTAAAGTTAAATTTATGCTGGCCAACATAATTAATTAAAAACGGATCTATCTCTCTACCTACGTACAATTTATAAATATATGTTTTTTTGATACTATTATATCTAACATGGAATTCATCATTAACTACTTTAGCTGATACAATTCTTATGTCCTTTGGTATCATAGCATTTATCGCTTTAACCCAACCATCTGTAGGAATATTTAAATCTGTATCAAAGTGTAACACTTGTCCATAAGCATGAACTCCACTATCAGTTCTCCCACTCATATAAATTCTTACATTTTTTTTGTGAATTTTTCTTAAACTTTTCTCTATCTCTTCTTGGATAGTATTGTTATTTGGCTGTATTTGAAAGCCATGATATCTACTTCCATCATATCTGCATATTAAAACTACTCTCACCTTTATCTCCTTATTAATATTTTTTTGCCTCTTCTCTTGTCATCCAAAAATGAATACCACCTGTTGAATCATACCAACGATCTTCGTTAAAATTTTCGGCATAAACCCAACTTCCAAGCTTATAACAAAAACCTTCTGCAACTGTTGACCATGCTTCGTCATAATATTTCTCATTTTCAAAATCACTAATTTCTAATACTTTTGCTTTATCACATCTGCAACAGTTTCTAGTTGCAGATACTCTCTTCGCATCTCCAGGGATTAATAGCTTTATTATCCTGTTATTTAACCCTTTTTTATAAGCTATAAACGCCCCTTTCTCCGGACAGTACAAACTAAAAAACTTAGTTTTTTCATTATACTTTATATTATCTAAGTTTGCCGCTTCTAATACTGCAGCATAAAGATTAGCATCTTCAATATTGGCATTTTTTTAAATTTGTTCTTCTCATTGACGCATGCTGTAAATTAGAATTTATTAATAGTGAATTTTCTAAATTACAATCATCTAATAGACTATTCTCAAGATTAGAAAATGAAAAAAATTCACACCCTTTTAAGTTCACACATATAAAGTTTGAATATGAAAAATTTCTATTACTTAGATCAAAAATTTTTCTAAATCCATATCTTCTATAATAATATTTGAAAAATCTGTTTCTTTATTATATAACCTTGTTTTTAAATTCTTCTAAACTAATTTTTTTCCATAAATTATATCCCCTAGTATTTTTTTCGATTACTCAAACCAGTGTTTTGTTTTTCACCTTATTTAAATTATCTAAATCGATAACTTCTCCGATAATCGGTGTTATAACTGGTATTTTATATTTTTTTATCATTTATTTTTTTACTAGCTCTCTTAATGGTTCATACCATGCATGAGGTGCTAAAGTAAATTTTGAATTATGAACTGGTATTAAGTACTTTGCATCAAGCTCCATTGAAACCTTTAAAGTTTCTTCAGGAAAAAGATGGCTGTACTTCCAATTCTTATTGTATTGTCCATTTTCTAAAATAGCGATATCTACTTCACCATATTTTTTTCTCTAATTTTCTTAAAATGTTTCCCATATGAACTATCCCCACCAAGAAAGATTTTCTTACCATCTACATATAAAATATATGATGTCCATAAGGTTTTATTTAGGGGAAATAGTCTTCCCGAAGCATGTCTAGATGGTACAGAAATTATTTTTACATTCTCTTCAAGGTGATTTTCCTCATCCCAAGATAATTCAATAATTTTCTCAGGCGAATATCCCCAATATTCAAAGTGTTCACCTACTCCAAGTGGAACAATAACTTTTCCAACCATATCTTTCAATTTTTTCACAGTATCATAATCTAAATGATCATAGTGGTCATGAGAAATAATTAAATAATCTATTTTTTCAGGTAACATTTCAACATCATAATAATCAGCACCTTTAAACGCCTTACCTGACCCTGGTGCCGGTGAAACTGATCCGCTAAAGACAGGATCTATTAAATATTTTACACCCGATATTTGAATAAGATATGAAGAATGTCCAAACCAAACATAATAATTATCATTAGTTTCCGATAATTTCTCTAAATCTGTCTTTATATGAGGAATTTCTGATTTAGGTCTATTGTCCTCGTGCACTGAAAATAGAGTACCTAGTATATCAAGAATACCTGTATCTTCAGGTATTGAAGGTGTATTTTCAATATTATTAAATTGTCCATTATAATAATTCTTTGATTCTAAAAATCTTTTTTTACGTTCTTTCCTTGGTATTCTTCCAAAAAAATAGGATTTTGCAAATATAAAACGCTCAGTGCTATGGTACTACCTAATAACGTTAGCATAGACTTTTTCATCTTGCTATCCCTCCTCATAAAAACTCTACTATAAATTATATCATAGTTTTTAATAAAAAGAGTGTAAATCACTAAAATCAAATGATTTACACCTTTTTACTTATAGATTTATTAGAATAATTAAAAACTTCTCTTCCCTTTTTTTATACTTGTATAAATAATTCCTGATTCAACAACTCTATACAAAAGTACTTTTTATTATAGAATAAATTAGAGTATCTCATGTTTTTTAAAAATACTGTTTTTGGTATATAAAAATAAGAGGCCACTACTAATTACTGTATTAGTTGACCTATTATATAATTAAATACTATTAAAACTACAGTTAATAAAAAAATAAATTTAACTCAATATTCTATTAAATATCTACAATTTCACTCTATTTTTCCAGTGATTTTGTATATACCAAATTATTCTATAGTAATCTTACCAATTTTTCTATCCTTTTTTTACAAGCAATATCCTAATTAATTGATAATCCTTCGCATCATAACACATTACTTAATTTTTTTCTTTTATTTAATATACTTAGAATAGCCTTGCATATATTTTGTGTGCTATGTGGGAGGTAAAATAATTTCATTTTATTTCTAACTAGTCTTAAATTCTCCTCATTTAAAAAATATGATAAATGTTCAATGATTTCACTTTCTGTATATGCTATTTTTGCTAATCCGTTCCTTTCGAAATATTTTTGCATTTTCTCTTTCCTGGCCAGGCACTGGATTTAAAAGAATTAAAGGAACTGTACTAGCTAACGCCTCAGAAATCGTTACTCCACCTGCCTTTGTAATTAATACATCAGATGTTTGCATCCATTCTCTCATATCATCTGTGTAACCAATAATTTTTGATATCTTTTATTTCCTTCAAAATTTTTTTCTCTAGTTTTCATTTTTTTAATTGATTATTTTTTTCCCACAGATTATAATAACTTGTAAATCTCCAATATCGATAATATTATTAATTATATCTTGAAAATTATTTGATACCCCGAATGCACCTGCAGATAATAATATTGTCTTTTTATCTAAAGATAAATTATTTTTCTTTATACCAGCTCTTCTTATCTACTTTTTCATCAAATTTAGTATTTATCGGTATCCCTAGAACTTTTACTTTTTCTAAATCAACACCTGCTTCGACAAATGCCATTTTGGAATCCTCATTTGAAACAAAATATCTATAAGCATTTTTTTAGTTAACCAACTTTTATGAAAAATAATAATCTGTAACTACATTTACAATTGGAATATCGGTACTTTCTAATAAAGACAATGCTGGTGTAGGAAATACCGAAACAATAATATCCGGAGATTCTTTCTCTACAAGCTTCCTTAAATAATGATAACTAAAGTATCTATAAGAAGACATATTCTTATGCCTTTTTTTCCAGCGTAATATAAATATCCATAAATATCTCTAAAATATGAAAAAAACTATATAGGTACAATTCTTTTTAATATCGGTGTTAAATTAGGATGTGCTTCTAAAAACAAATCAGATTCTACTATTGACACTTCACTATTATAATTTTTTTCTTAAATTCATCCTTTAAGCTATTTGATACCTGAATATGCCCATTTCCAAAGGAACCTGTTAGTAATAAAACCTTTTTCATTAATTAATCCTCCTCACTCGAATTACTATAATATAAACAATATACTGTACTCACTATACTAATACCTAAGCAAATTCCAGCCATAACATCTGTTGGATAGTGAACGCCTAAATAAATTCTAGAACTGCCTATAATAACAATTCCTAATACCGCAATGCTAAAAACAAAATATTTATTTAACTTCTTCATGATACTTAATAGAATAATTGCAAGTGTTAAATACATAGTTGTTGCCGATGTAGTGTGTCCACTTGGAAAACTATATCCACTTATTTCTATTAACCTGTAAAAATTAGGACGTTCCCTACTAAAGATATTTTTAAGCAATGGCATGGCAAGGCCGCATGTAGTCATTGTTATCGCTAAAAACAGCGCTTCTCTATAGTGTTTTTTAAAATATAAAAATGTAACTAATAATATTGTGATTATAGCACTTTGATATGTATCAGCGATAATAGTTATCATTTTATAAAATACTGTTAAGTATTCATTTTTCTAAACTTTTGTATATAACTTATTATTTTTAAATCAAATGGCTTTTAAAATATTAGTATAACCTTGTGATAAAAAAATAAAAAGTTAATATTACAACTGTAATTAGTATCTTAAAATTATTCTTATTCATTCTTTAAATTCCTTATAACATTTTTAATTAATAATATTTTATAGCAAAATACATTATAATACAAATTTCTTAAATTACTATTCCATTCACTGAATTAGATTAAATTTTTTTATAGATATTGCCATAAGAAATTTATAAAGATAATAATTAATTAGAATTAAATTTACTAGTTTATTTTCTATTATTGTATATTTTCAAAAAAATGGTATACGTTACCCTATGTCTAATTTAATGTTTAAGTTGTAAAATATATAAAAAAATGAAACTGATTTCTTGTATTTTTCATAAGATATCGTGGTATAATAAGTTGCTCATGTGTATTATTATAAAAATCAAATATTATTAACACTGACGCAGAAAAAAATAATTATACTATGGAGGATATTATGAAAAAAATATTCATAATAAAAATGAGAAAAAAATTTCATTATTCACTTAGAAAGATAGGAGGAAAAGGTGTAGTTTCAGCAGTTATTGCCGTAGGATTCTTTTTCTTAGGGTGCTGGTGCCGTTGAAGCGACTGATGTATCATCAACAGAAGCAGTAGCTTCTTCTACTACTAATACTGATAAAAAAATCTACAAAAAGAAACTAACTCTACTACAGAATTAGTATCTACTGAAAAAAAAGCAAATGTAGAAAAAAATACTTATAAAGTTGTAACACCATCTTTAGAAAAAAAGCTGTTGACTCTGCTAAAAAAAGAAGATTTAACAGTTACTAAAGAAAAAAACTGAAGTAAAAAGAAAATATTGAATCTGCTGTAAAAGATAATTTAAAACAAGCTGAAGAGATACAAACTTCTGTTAAAAGATTATACAACTGAAAAAAAGAAAAAGTATAATGAGGCTAAACAAAGTTACGATAAAAAAGTAGCTGAAAAAGAAGCAGCTGATGCTGCCAATAAAGAAAACGAAGCTAAGTACAATAAAGAATTACAAGCTTTATAATACTGCATATAACAAATATGTAACAGCTAAAGCTGAATATGATGCTGCAGTTGTTAAAATATAACAATGACCTTTCAACTTACGAAAAGAATTTAGCAGAATATAAAGTATTACTTAAACAATTCCAAGATGCTAAAGAAGCATATGATAAATATATAAACGACAGTAATTATAGAGATATTAAAAGAAGTTGAAACTGTTCAAGATTTAACATTCCAACGTGAAAATAATGCAACACATAAAATTGATGGAATAAGCACATATTTAACTCGTGAAGCTCAATCAAGATTAAACACAAGTAATGTAGCTCAATACGACTCTAATAAATTAACTAGTGACGATATAGTTTCTACAAGTCCATGGGCTAATAATGAAGTTGAATACGTTCAAATTAAAGAAGGTGATAAATTCGTTGTAACTTATGATGGATTAAACCAATCTCATATGAATGAAAAAGATAAATCTAAAAATGATATAACAAGAGTTATTTACCGCTATGAAATACTTAGCCTACCTTCTAATGATGGAAAAGGAATCGCTGCAGTTAATAACGATCCAACTGTAACACTAACTGTCGGTGCTTCTACAGATAAAGATAAACCTGTTAAAGTAGCAGTTGATGTTGAGTTTTATGATAATGCCGGGAATAAATTTGACCTTCAAAAATATAATGCTATTGTTGCTTTAAACTCACTTAACCACTGGACTGGTGCTTCTTATGTAGATAGCGGTGATAAACCTAGAGAATTAACAGTAGAAGCTAAAGATACAAATGGAAATGTTGTACGTGGTACATGGAACCCTTATGCAGATGGTTCTTCAATGAGTATTGAGAAATAATGCTGTAGTAACAAAATCAGGAACTGCAAACTTTGGGTCAGGAGTAACTGTTAATATCTCTGCAGATAACCCTCTAAAAGTAGTTGCTCAAAAAGCAACATGGAATGGTAGTGAATTTGCTGTTAGCGAAGAATCAGTAACATCAGCTACTTCAGTGAATGCTTCTGGAGGAGGTAACGGACACTCTATCGGAACTGAAGAATATAAATTCGAAGATAAAGATGATGTAATTGGTACATATTCTATTAATTCAATCACTGGAGAAATTACATTTACTCCTAAGAAAAAATTCGAAAACATTGAACACCAAGAATTTGTTAATGTTGGTAATAATAAATTTATTCCAATTCCAAATTCAAGTGTAACTTATGATGCTAACACTAAAGAAGTAACTTCACTTAAAGATAACCAATATATTGAACATGGTTCAGTTTTCAATGGTGAGTCTTCTTCTACATTAGAAGGATGGGATAATCCAAACTCTAAATACTTATACTATGGTGGTGCTGGATTAAAAATGACTGATGGTCATTTAGTATTTACTGCTAACGGAGCAAATGCTTCTGGACAACCTACAGTTTATTGGTTTGCAATAAACTCACAAGTTGGTCTTCCACAAAAACCTGGAAAAGAACCAGTAGAACCAACTAAACCTACTCCTCCAGTTGCACCAACAGAACCAACTAAACCTACTCCTCCAACTCCTAAAGTTGTAGAAGTTCCAAATAAACCAGTGGAGCCAACAAAACCAGAAATAAAATGGCATGAGAATGTTATTGAAGTTGAAAAAACAACACCACAAACACCTCCAGTAACTCCACCAAACAAACCAAACAAACCAAACAAAACCTAACAAAGTTAAAGCTAAACATTTACCAAATACTGGTGAAACTAGTACAAATTCTGCGTTAGCAGGATTAGGTTTACTTACACTTGCAGGTGCTGCGTTAAGAAGAAAACAAAATCAAGATTAATAAAAATCAAAAAGGATAATTTTTTAAAAATTATCCTTTTTTTATAATTCATTTAATTTATCTATATCTAAAAATACATTCAGATTCACTTACTACTAAACAAGGAATTCCTATTTGCATATTCCCTTTAATCTTATCAAATACTTTATAAGTATCTCTTACAAATAAAAACTGTTTTAAATCTTTTAAAGACGTAAATACCTCTACTTCTTCATAAACAATCCCTAATTCATTTAATTTATCAACGAATGGTTTTTGTATCTGGACAGTCTTTTTGCATAGTATAAAATTGGTTTCATAATTGCCCTCCTAATTATATCTTTAAGCTAATTCTATCACAAAAAAAATAATAGCTCTATTCATATGTTTTTCAGAGCTATTATTTTTTATCTTCTTCTTTGTATTTTTACCCTTTTTATTGAATCCGAAAATACTGATGCTAGTAAAATTCCCATTGCTATAGCTCCCGCCTGAAGCAATGTTTCTAGACCAACTTTTAAAGCAATATTATAGTTTTTTGTAACTATATTTTGCATAGTATTATACATTCCATACCCAGGCACTAAGGGGATAATACCAGTATAAATAAATATTGTTGCAGGCATACGTAGTCGTTTAGAAGCACTAGTAGATAACATTCCAACACATAACGCTCCTACGAAACTTCCTACTACAACATCCGATACTAATTTAGTTAATACATACGCTAACCAACCTACTGCACCGACTATACCACATGATAATAATGATTTTTTAGGAGCATTAAAAAAAATAGCAAAGGCAAATGAAACTACAAAACCTGCCACAAATTGAATTATTATATTATATTCCATTTTTCCTCCTTAAACAATCTTTAACCCTAATACAACGCCAATAGCTATAGCGGTTGAAACAAATACTGCAGCTTGGGCACCTATTATACCTGATAAATAATCTCCAGCCATAAAATCTCGAACCGAGTTTGTTATTTGAACCCCTGGAACAAGTGGCATTAAGCTAACAATAATAATACTAAATGGATTATGAATCACAATTAATTTTGCCAAAGTCATTACTAATACTGTTGCAATAAATGCACCCAAAAAATTACTTAAAAAGTAAGTAATTTTGAATTTTGCTGCAATTAATAAGAACAATGTTTCTATAGCCATTACTGCAAATGCAATTAGACTATCCTTAAAAGTACCACCAAACATTATAGCGAAAAATGGCGCAGATAATGTCATAGATGATACTACCGCAAAATTAGAATATCTATCTTTATTTTTTATTTCTTTTAATTTTTTAAAAGCATAATCTAAAGAGCAGCCACCCATAACCATTTTTCTAGATAAGTCATTTATTAGAGAAATTTTCTCAAGATTTCTATCTCCTAAAACTACTCTTCTCATTGTTGTATATGTAGTATCATCATAAATAAACGATACTATTATAAAGTTATAGGTAACCAGACTATTAGCAGCTCTAATATTATCAAAAGATTTATATATTCTATTAATAGTATCTTCTACTCTATATACTTCAGCACCATAAGAAAGCATATTTTTAGCCATTTTTCACACTCAAGTATAATAGCTTTTTTTGCTTCTTGTTCGTTTTGTAAGCTTTGTATCATAATCTCCTCCTTTTCTTTTTTACACAGAAATTATATTTTGTATTTCTTTATATCTTTTCTCTAATTCTTCAACTTTATCTTTTTGAATTTTTTTGCTTTTTTTGCAGTTGTGATAAAATATATTTTATTTTATTCAGTTCTAGTTTCTGTTTTTTTAATAAAAAGATCATTTTTTTCTTTTTAGTAAATATTTGCCAAAGACTTTTTCTTCTTCTGTAAGCTTCATTTCTCCAGCTTTAGCAACTATAATTTCATAAATATGACCATCTTCTTCTATAATATTTTTCTGCTACAATATTATACCCTAATTGCTGTAATTTTTTTCCCTAACAAAGCTTTCACCAACATTTGGTTGCAATATCAAATTGGGTTTATTAATTAATTTATCTTTTTCCATCTTCTAATATGTCAGAAATTAATTTTTCCACCCATACCACAAATAGTAATGACCTCTATATTATCTTCTAAAGTAATCGCATCTAACCCAGCTGCTTTTTCTACACTCTATAATATCAGATAAACCTTCTTCTTTTACATTTTTTAATAGATACCTTATGTGGACCTTCTACTATCTCCCCTGCAACAGCAAAAATCTATTATTCCTTTTTTTAGCTAAAAAAATAGGTAAATACGCATGATCACTACCTATATCTGCTAATCTTTTATTTTTCCACATAACTTGCTACTAACTCTAATCTTTTATTGATTGCTAACATTTTTATCTCCTTCCTTAATTAAAACTCTTATTCTAAGAAAATCTTTACTAAAACTTGTAGTAATAATTGTCTTACCTTTTTTTATCATCAAGACTATCAAATTCTGTAATTATATTATCTCCAAATTCCATTTTCAATTTTTTTGATAATTTTTCTAAACTCTTCTTCTTTCTTATAACTCTTTTTATCAAAAAAATATCCAGTTGTACTTTTTAAGTTATCTTTTTTTCTTAATATCATTAAGTGATACCCCTAATAATCTTATTGGATAAGCAAAAATCATAATTTTCTAGAACCAGCTCTAATGCATTGTTATATATATCATCAGTGGTGTCAATATATTCTGATATCTTTTTTTCGAACGAGTAATATTCTTAAAATCAGAAGACCTAATAACTATTGAGATATTGTTCCCTACATAGTTTCTTGATTTTGCCCTATTACTAACTTTTTCACTTAATTTCTTTAGTTGGTTTTTTTATCTCGATTTCTTCTACCAAATCTTCTGAAAAAGTTTTTTTGAGTTACCAATTGATTTTCGTTCCACAGTATATTTTAATTCTCTATTATCTTCACCATTAGCACATTTTTTTAATCGTAAGCCTTGAATTCCTAATAAACTATGTAATACTACTTCATTAGCATTTGCCAAATCTCCAATAGTTGATATACCCATTTTTTTTAATTTCTTTGTTGCAGATTTTCCACAACCATGCATTTCACCTATATCCATATTCCATAATATAGACTTATAATTCTTTTTATTAATAATAGTAAAACCTAACGGTTTTTTTAAATCAGAACCCATTTTAGCAAAAAATTTATTAAATGAAACACCAACACTAGAGGGCATCCCTAGTTGTTTATAGATTCTTCTTTGTATAGTTGCTATTACTTTTATCGGCTCTTCAAATTCACTAAGATCAATATATGCTTCATCTACTGAAACTACCTCAACCTTAGCAGTATATTCTCTTATTAAATCAAAAATCAACTTAGACTCTCTTTGATATTTTTCCATATCTGGTTGAAGAAATTTTATAGTTGGACAAATCTTTCTTGCATCTCCAACTCGCATTGTAGTTTTTATACCTAAGTTTTCTTGCTTCATAATTAGAAGTGACTATTATACCATGCCTAGTTTTTACTGTTCCAGCTATAGCTAACGGTTTCCCTCGTAATTCTGGATTATATTTTTCTTCAACACTAGCATAAAAACAATTCATATCTATATGAGCTATAACCCTAGACATATCACTTCACCTCCACTTATTTTATATTAAGATTGGGAGTAATTCAAAATCATGATTTCAATAGAAATCAATTATATTGAATTACTCCCACAAATATAATCTACTTTTAAAGATTATTCATAAATATAAACTGTTAAATTATTTTAGTTACTAAATTACTTTTAAACTAAAGAAAAGTTAACAATAATAATAGGTTTTCTCTTTGTATTATCATATAATAAGCTTGCTAGCATATTTCTAATTTCTGCTTTTACTGCAGACACTCTCTTATATTTTTTTAATTGGATTATTTTCTAGATAATCAATAACTTTTTTCTTCTGCTTCTTTTATTAGCTCTGCACTTTTCTTAACATATACAAAACCTTTTGTTTGGATACATGGTCTTCCTACTAATGTTTTTTCTTTTCTACTTATAGCATACGAAGTAACAAATATTCCATCATTTGATAGTACTTTTCTATCTTTTAGAACACTATCCTCTACATCTCCAATTCCTCGCCCATCAACAAGTACGTTTCCTATAGGCACATTATTAGGGATAGTTTTTGTTTTATTACCACTTATTTCTAAAGTTGTTCCTTTTTGTAGTATATGGATATTTTCTTTAGAAACTCCTGTCTCCTCAGCAATCTCTGCATGTTTTCTTAGATTTCTAAACTCACCTTGAACAGGAATAAAGTGTTTAGGCATAAGCATATTTAGCATCATCTTCAACTCTTCACGAGTAGCATGACTCGCAGCATGAAGTCTCTTAGATGCAGTAACAACATGAGCACCTAATTTCACCAATAGATTTAGTGTTTGGAATAACATAACCTCCATATTAGGCGATGGAGTAGCTGCAATCATAATAGTATCCCCTTCATCAATTTGAATACCTTTGATTTTTTTCTCAGCCATATTTTTCATAGCCTCAATCGGCTCACCTTGATCACCAGACGATAAAATACAAATTTCATTTTGAGGATAGTCTTTCAAGTTTTCAATACTTATTAAATTCTCATCTTCTATATTTAAATATTTCATATCTCTAGCAGTATTAATTGAATCTTGAATAGCCTCACCTAATAATAGAATTTTTCTATTTTGTGTTAATGCAGCTTTCACTATGTGAGAAATAGTAAGGAAGTTAGATGCATAACAAGTTACTATTATACGTTTATTAGCTTTATAAAAAGCATTATCTATCTGTTCTGCAGCTTCATTTTTCTGGTACATTGTACCCTTTAACATTTGCATTACTAGAATCACTCAATAATGCTAAAACACCTTTTTGTCCCAACGTACTTATTTTAACAATATCTGATTTATATTCTTTACTTACTGATTGATCGAATTTAAATTCACCTGTGTAAACAATATTCCCTTGACTAGTTTCAATACATATTCCTAACGAATCGGGCATTGAATATGTAGTTTTTGAAAAAAATGTAACATTAGCATTATTAAATTCATACTTGTTATTTTTCTTTTTACATAGTAAAACTTAATTCTACGTTTTATTCCTAAATGTTTTAAATGATTTTTTAATAAGTCAATAGTTAGTTTTGAACCATAAACAGGACATTTTAATTTATCAATTATATAAGGTATTGCCCCCATAGAACTAACATGTCCATTTGATAGAAAAATACCTTTTACTTTTTGTTTATTACGCACAAGGTAACTTATATCAGGAATTACGGCATCAATACCGATCATCTCCGTCTCAGGGAACATTAGACCAGCATCTAAAACAAATATTTCATCAGCTATTTCAACCATATACATGTTTTTTGCGACTTCTTCAACACCACCTAATGGTGTAATACGAATTTTTGCTATATTTTTTTACTTCTATTTTCTTTAGAATTTATTAATGAGTTTGAATCTTTTTTTATTACTTTTTTTATATTTTTTTATTTCAGACTGTTTAGTAATTACTCTCTCATTAGCTTTTTTTCTTAGCAACTACTTTTGTATTTTTTTATTCTTATCTATTTTTTTATTATTTCGTTGCTTAGCTTGAGTATTTTTTTCTCTTACTAGATTGCAGATTCTTTGCAATACTAATATTATTGTTATTGTCCATTATTGCCTCCTCTTTTTATCATAGATTTAATAGGCTCGAAATCTCGTCTATGTATAGGCGTTATTCCATGTTTTCTTAAACCTTCTAAATGTTTTTTTGTTCCATAACCAGCATTATTTTCAAAATCATAATACGGATATTTACTAGCATATTTTTTCATTAAATTATCTCGGTATACTTTTGCTATTACTGAGGCAGCTGCAATCGAAACACTTTTTTCATCACCTTTAACCATACTGAAATTAGGAATAGGATAATTTTCAAAAGGCATTGCATCAATTAGTAAAAAGTCTGGTTTTACATCTAGACTTTTCAACTGCTCGTTGCATAGCTATTCTTGCAGCATTGTATATGTTATATTTTTCAATTTCTTCATTATTTACTTCACAAATAGCATAAGCAATTGCTTCATTTGTAATTTTATCATATAGCTCTTCACGTTTTTTTTCTGATAGTTTCTTAGAATCATTTAATCCCTCAAAATAACTATCTTTCTTTAAAATTACCGCTGCCGCCACTACGGGACCTGCTAGCGGACCACGTCCTACCTCATCTATACCACAGATGTATTTACATCCTCTATTATAACATTTATTTTTCATAAAATGATTTTTTTCGTACTCTTTTTTTATAAAAAAAGTTTTTTTCTTGCATTTTATCGTAGCTAGACAATAATTTTTTTACACCACTTCGTTCATCATTGCGTAATTCTGCTAGTACTTCTTTAGATATTTCATCTTGCTGAAGTAACTCTTTAATTTCATTAATCTTCATTATTTTCCTCATTATTAACTATTTCATTATAATTATCTAATGTTATTAATCCCAAATTTTTTTGTGTTCTAAAATCTTGAATTAATAGCTTTAATAGTTGAATCATAATCATAATCTCCGCCTATTTTTTTAAATCTTTTTTTCTGCTATTTTTTTCCATAATTGTTAGATTTTTCATCTTCAGCTTTAACATTTAATTTATAGTGATTATTTAAGTTTTTCAAGATAATTATTTTTTTAATAATTCAATTAAGTACAAACTTACATCATCTAAAGGAGTTATATCATCCTTAATAGAACCAATTAAACTGAGCTTTTTTTCCCAATTTCTTGATTATCAAATTTTTGGCATAAGTATTCCCGGAGTATCTAAAAGTTCTATGTCTTTATTTAATTTTAACCACTGTTGTTTCTTTTGTTACACCTGGTTTATTGGCCGTATTAGCCACATTTTTTTCTTTATAAGTTTATTTATAAATGTCGATTTTTCCAACATTCGGTACACCTATTACCATTGATCTAATTGCTCTAGGTTTTTATTCCTTTAGCTACTTGTCTTGCTATTTTTCTCCGCTAACTCTTCTTTTTGCTTTATCTATGACTTTATTAAGATTATTACTATTTTTTTGCGTCAGTATATACTACTACATAGCCTTTGTTTTTCAAAATAATTTTTTTCCACTTTTGCAGTTTCTTTTCTATCACATAAATCTATTTTATTAAATATAATTATTTTTTTCTTATCTTTAACTACTTCATCTAAATACATATTATGAGAAGACAAAGGACAACGGGCATCTACTAACTCAAAAACTATATCAACTAATTTCAACTTTTTCTTTAACTTCTCTTGTTGCCTTGGCCATATGACCTGGAAACCATTGAATAACCATAAATAACCTCCTTTTGCTAATTTACTATTGTTTTTAAACATCTTAACTATTTTATCATATTTTTCAGCTATTTTTAACGTATTTTTGGTAAAAAAATAAATAAAAAAATAAAAAAAAAGAGATAGTTTGATTACCAAATCACAAACTATCTCATTTTTTTGATTTATTATCTCTTATCTATTCTCTTAACTACAAAGTCTCCTAGTATTTGAATAGCAAATACTATTACTAATATTAATACTGTAGCTACAAATGTTAATGTATTGTTATTTCTTTGGAAACCATCTAAATAAGCAAGATTCCCTAATCCACCTGCTCCAATAACACCCGCCATTGCTGTTGAGCCAACAAGTGCAATTGCCGTCACTGTTAATCCAGAAACAATTGCTGGTAAACTTTCTGGAATTAATACTTTAGTAACAATTGTAATTTTTTTAGCTCCCATAGCTCTAGCTGCTTCAATAACACCTTTATCCACTTCACGTAGTCCAATTTCTACAAGACGAGCGTAAAACGGAGCCGCAGAAAGAATCAATGCTGGCATTGCTGCTTGAGGTCCACTTATAGAACCAACTAAAGTTTTTGTAAATGGTAATAATAGAACTATTAAAATAATAAATGGAATTGCTCTAAAAATATTAACTATTGCTGAAACAACTGCATAAAAAATACGTCCAAATGCTCCATTACTATTAGAGCTAAGGTACAGTAATAGACCTAAACATATCCCAATAATAACTACTGCTGCCAGTGATTCAAAAGTCATCACTAATGTTTCTATTGTTTTACTTTGTACTTTTACCCAACTAACACGAGAAAAATCAAACATTATAACACCTCCGTTAAAATACCTAATTCATTCAATCTAGATATTACTTTTTTAATATTTTCATCTGTTCCTAGTAATTGAACAAATAATGTTCCTATATTTGCATCCGCTGTTTTATCAATGATGACCATTAATAATAGTGAAAATCAAACTCAATTTCTTTTTAATAGCATACTCAAAGATAGGTTTCTTAGATGTATTGTTATCAAATGTAAATTTAATAATAATACCATCTGCAAATACTTTTTTCCATTCTTCAATATTTTCGCGCTCTTCTATTTCAGAAGCAAATGAAGTTTGACTTAAGAATTTTTTAGTTACTTCTTGCGTTGGGTGATAGAATACTTCAGATACTAATCCATTTTCAGCAATTGTACCACCATCGATAACAGCTACTTTAGTACAAATTGTTTTTGATTACATTCATTTCATGAGTAATAAGTACAACAGTTATATTAGTTTTTCTATGAATTTCTTTAATCAAGTTTAATACTTCAGCTGTTGTTTCTGGGTCTAAAGCACTTGTTGCTTCGTCACAAAGTAAAATTGAAGGTTTACCTGCTAATGCACGAGCAATCCCTACTCTTTGTTTTTGTCCACCAGAAAGTTGTGAAGGATAAGCATTTAATCTATCTTCTAAACCAACTAATTTAGCTAATTCTTCTACTCTTTCTTTTATCTCACTTTTTGATTTACCTAAAATTTCTAATGGAAATGCAATATTTTCTGCAACAGTTCTACTCCATAGCAAATTAAAATGTTGGAATATCATTCCTATTCTTTGGCGTTTTAATCGACGCTCTGACTCAGTAATCTTTATTGAAATCATCTCCTTCAATAATTACTTCTCCATCTGTAGCAATCTCTAATCCATTCAGTAATCTTACTAATGTACTTTTCCCAGCACCAGAATATCCGATTATACCGTAAATATCCCCTTCTTCTACTTTTAGATTAATATTTTTTAATGCATTAACTTTGTTATTATAAATCTTATTTACATTTTTTAATTCAATCATAGTATATCCTTTCTCTTTTTTATTATTTAAAAAAACGCCCTTACTCTGCTATACAGAATAAGGGCGTTTTACCTGTACCACCTTACTTTTTTTACTCATACTACTAACATAGCTTATCCTATAACGTGGATACCCGAATAAAGTTTACAATCATTGTTTACTTCATTAACCACTCAAACCATTTTCCTAGATTACATAATATGCATTCTCAGCCCTACTGCACTCTCTTTGATTAATTTCACCTAGTACTTATAAGAGTATTGGTTTTTTATTATAACTTTTTTTAGTATAGCATTATATTTTTTTACTGTCAAGACGTTTTTATTTTTGAATATATTCTTAAAATTTCTGAAAATATAGTTATTTAAATAATTTATTACTCATTCTCTCTAATATATTCTGCTACAACTCTAGCCATATCATCAAGAAGATCATCAAAGTTCTTCCCAATTTTTAACAGTTGCACCACTAGCTAATGGATGACCTCCACCCGCATATTTTTCTGCTAAAGTGTTAATAACTGGACCTTTTGATCGTATTCTAACTCTAACTTTATTCCCCTCGTCTATAGCAAAACACCATGCATATAGACCTTCTAAACTTCTAAGTAAATTAACACCTGTAGATACTTCACCCTGGATCAACTCCATATTTATCCATATCTTCTTTAGTTATTTTTAAATACGCTACTCCATCTTGATAAACATCATATTTTTCAAATATAAATGCTCTAAAACGCATAAGATTTTCACTTGTTATTTCTAGTTTATCTAATAATTCACTCATATTAAAATTATATTTTATAAGTTCTGATGCCACTTGAAGTGTATTATTAGATGTGTTTGGGAATAAAAATCTTCCTGTATCAGCCTACGATACCTAAGTACAATAATTTTGTCGCTTCATCATTTAATCTTATACCATATTTCTTATTTAAATATGTATAAAAATTATAAATTAATTCACTACAAGATGATACTTCTGTATCTACTAAATTTATATTTCCATAGTCATCTAATGGTGGATGGTGGTCAATCTTAATTAAAAAAATTGTTTTTTTGTAAATAACTTTCCATCAATTCTAGGAAAATTAGCTGTATCTGTTACTATTACTAAAGCATCTTTATAATCTTCTACATTAACTTCTGTATTTCATAAATAAGAAGTTAAGAGAAGGTGAATCTTTTTCCCACTGTTATTATTTCTTTCTCAGGAAAGTTTTTCTCTAATTAGTTGATACATAGCGCCCCTGTGATCCATATGCATCAGGATCTGGTCTTTCATGTCTATGAATAATAATCTTATCATTTTCTTTTATTTTAAGAAAGATTTCTTCGTATAAGTTCTCATAATTTGTAGTCATTTAATTTCTTCTTTCTATTAGTTTCTTTGGAATACTTGACATGTAACCATAGCTTTTGCTACTAATTCTGTTTTATCAAATACTTCAACATCAAATTTTGCTGTTTTTCTACCGATATCTAAAATTGTAACTTTTGTAGTTACTGTTCTATCTAAAGGTACTGATTTTAAGAAGTATAATGTACTATTTTGCATTAACACTTCACTTCTATTGTAATTGTAACTTGTTATATGAATAGATTCATCAATAATACTTAATAAAGCAGAACTAGAAAAAGTACCAAATTGATCTAACATCTGAGGGAATTACTTTTACCTGTAGTCCATCAGCACGAGGTACAATACCTTTTCTCATTATTTCATCAAACGTATCATTATTATGTCCTTCTTGATATCTATTGTTTGTTAATAATGAGTTTATTACTATTTTTTTCTAGTAACAACTCCTAGTAATGTATTTTTATTATCTATTACAGGCATTAGCTCATACCCTTCAGATAACATAGTATTGGCTACGGAAGATATTGGAGTATCTAGAGTAGTTGTAGCAACTTTTCTTTCCATAACCTCTTTTATTAATGTATCTTTTTCTTGTAAAAATACATCACGTGCTGTTACTATACCGACTAATTTTCCATATTCATTTACAACTGGATATCTAGTATGACCAACTTCTAACTGTAAATCATACCAATCTTTAACAGTACTGTTTAGATTTATTGTATATAGTCTTTCTGCTTTAATATAGATACTATCTACTGCAATAATATCTCTCTTAATAATTTGATCATTTGTAACACGGTTTATTAAATGTGTTACTGAAAAAGTATCATGCGGTGTTACAATAAGTGGTAAATTCTTTTTATCAGCTATTGCTTTAATACTATCACTTGGCATATATCCACCAGTAACTAAAATAGCACATCCTTTTTCTAGTGACATTTCTATTATTTTTGGACGATTCCCAATTATTAATAACGTACCCTGTCTAATATGCTGACCAACTTGTTCATAATCCATGGCTCCAATTGCAAAAGTCTTGAACGATTTCATGAACTCCACCACGACCTGCAACTAACTGACCACTAACAATATTTACTATTTCAGAATAAGATAGTTTTTCAACATTATCTCGTTCTTTCTTCTGAATTCTTACAGTTCCAACACGTTCGATTGAAGACACAAAACCGCGGTTTTCTGATTCCTTAATAGCTCTATATGCTGTTCCTTCACTCACTTTTAATTCTTTGGCTACTTGTCGTACTGAAATTTTACTACCAATCGGTAAGCTTTTAATATATTCTAATATTTTTTGATGTTTTGATTTCACTGCTTTGCCTCCTCATTTATTATTATAATACAATTATTTTTTTCTAGTACACTTTCTCTTTATAGTAATTATATACTTTTCATCTTTTTATTTTCAAGTTAAAAAAAGAGTGAAACTATAGTTATTTCACTTATAATTCACTCTTTTTCCTTTTTTATATTTTCTTGTATATATAAATTAAAAATAATTTCTTCTTTTACTACTACAGATTAATAAATTATTTTTTGTATAACAATTATTCATTTCCTTTAGCAAAATATATTGTTATTTTCTTCCAGCAGGTAATTTTTTAGCATATCCTACTTTATTCTCTTGTTTCATTCTAGCAATTACTAATGCATCATCTGGAACATTTTCAGTTACAGTAGTACCTGCAGCAACAACAACTCCATCACCAATCTCAAGTGGTGCTATCAAGTTAGAATTACATCCAACTAAAAGTATCACTACCTACTTTTGTTTTAAATTTATTTTTTCCATCATAGTTAACTGTAATTGTACCACAACCAATGTTTGTATTATTACCAACAGTAGCATCACCTAAATAACTTAAATGAGCTGTCTTAGAACCATTTCCATATGTTGTATTTTTCAGTTCAACAAAGTTACCAATTCTTACATTTTCACCAAGCTCACAGTTATTTCTAATATGTGCATATGGTCCTACTGTTGTATGGTCTCCTACTTTAGAATCACTGATTGTTGAAGATAAAACTTTTACTCCATTTCCTATTACTACATTTTCTAAGAATGAGTTAGGTTTAATTTGACAATCTTCTCCGATTACTGTGTTTGATTTAATAGTAACATTTGGATAAATTGTTGTATCACGTCCAATAATAGCATTTGGAGCAATATATGTATTATTAGGATCAACTAACGTTACTCCAGCAAGCATATGTTTAGTATTAATTCTATTTCTCATTACATTTCTGCATATGCCAGTGCTACTCTATCATTAACTCCAAAAGTTTCATCAAAATCGTCACATAAATATGTTTCGATTATTTCTTTTTGCTCACGAACTAATGCCAATACATCTGGTAGATAATACTCACCTTGTTTATTGTCATTTTTCACTTTTTCTAGCATTTCAAATAAAAGCTTATTGTCAAAACAATATATACCTGAATTGATTTCTTTTATTTGTTTTTCTTTTTCAGTAGCATCTTTTTCTTCTACAATTTTAACAAGTTTTCCATTAACATCACGAATGATTCTTCCATACGCAAAAGGATCATCTGCTATCGCAGTAAGAACTGTTGCCTTAGCGTTTGTTCTTTCATGATGATCTAACATGTTATTAATAGTTTCAGGACGAATTAGAGGAGTGTCTCCATACATTACAATAGTAGTACCCTCTTTATCTTGTAATTCTTCTTTTGCCATTTTAACTGCATGAGCTGTACCTAATTGTTCTTCTTGAAGTACGAATTTTGTTCTCTCACCTAAAACTTCTTTTACTCTTTCAGCTCCGTGACCAACAACTGTAATTACATCTTCCATCTCTAAATCATTTAAACTATCTAGAACAAGTTCAACCATCGTTCTATCACATACTTTGTGTAATACTTTATACAACTTAGACTGCATTCTTGTTCCTTTACCAGCTGCCAAAATTACTGCATATCTTTTATTACTCATTAGTTAAATCCTCTTTCTCTACTTCTTTTAGTTTTTCTATTACATTACCTATTTTGACATCAAATGAACCATTGAACTCATCAATATTTTCTATTTTTGATAAATATAAATAATCATTTTCATGTTCTCTAGGTGAGTCATAACATTGTGTTAGTATAACTTTTCCTATAACTTCCACATCAAATTCATTCATCAAACTTTCCATACCTGTAAGTACGCCACCACCACGCATAAAATCATCTACTAATAATACTTTAGAATGATTGTTTAAGCTTCTCTTAGATAAAATCATTGTTTCAATTTTCTTTGTAGAGCCAGAAACATAGTTTATCGCAACAGTAGTTCCTTCTGTAACTTTATTATCTCGTCTTATTGTAATAACTGGTTTATTTAATATAGATGCTATTGCGTATGCTACCGGAATACCTTTAGTAGCCACTGTAACTACTGCATCAATTTCTTTATTTTTATACACAGTAGCTATAACTCTTCCAAGTTTGTTCATTAAACTTGGATTCCCTACTATATCCGACATAAATATATATCCACCAGCTAAAAGTCGATCACCCTCTGATATTTTTTCAATGAATTCGTCAAGTATTTTTCTTGCATCTTCTTCTACTAATGTAGGTGTAAAAATTACACCACCACTTACTCCAGCAAGAGTTTTTACTTCTCCAATATTCTCTTCTTTAAAACCTGTTTTTATAATATGAATATCTTCACTTATTGACGATTTTGCTTGATTAAATTTCGTCACAAAGTAAGTTAAAGGAATTAGTTTATTAGGATTATTTAATAAATATTCCGTCATTACTACTATTCTTTCACTTCGTTTTAATTTCATTTTATACTTCATACTCCTCAATTCGTATATTATAAGTATATAATACCATTATTGTTCGGATTAGTAAAGGGAAATTAATTTATTTAAGTCATTACAATCTGTTTACAATAATATTTAAAACATATTAATTTAATATTTTCTATATTATTATTTATTAATTTAACTAATACCGGATATTTCTGTGTAAATATAAAATAAAAATAACGAAAAAAGAAACGATTGAAAATTTTCAATCGTTTCTTTTATTATTTTTCTTTCCAAACCTCTAACGTTCTGATTTGGTGTTCTTCAACTTTTCTAACAACAAAAGTTAATTTATCTATTGAATATACAGCTCCGACTTTAGCCTCATATTTTTGCATATAAACATATGCACCTATTGTATCAACTTCCTCATGCGGTAATTGCACTTTAAATAGTGCATTTACATCTTGTATAGGAACCCAGCCATCTACTAGGTAGTGACCATTTTTTAGTTTTTTAACTAAACTTTGTTCATCTTCATCAAACTCATCACGAATTTCCCCAGTTAGTTCCTCTACTATATCTTCAAGTGTAACTACTCCACTTGTTCCACCATACTCATCCGTAATAACAATCATATGTTCACGATTTTGTTTAATAATAGCTAATACTTGTGAGATTGGAGTATGTTCGAACACCTTTAATCGCTGGTGTTATATATTCCTCTAAATCTTCTGTTGATTCAATTTTTTTATCTGTAAATAATAATTTTTTTACATTTAATATCCCTATTATTTGGTCTTTATCTCCATTCTCAATAACTGGATAACGTGTATATTCTTCTTGCTTCATTTGTCTCGTTATGATTCCTAATGAGTCACTCAGGTCAATAGCTTCCACTTCTGTTCTTGGCGTCATTATTTCTTTTGCTATTTTATTATCAAACTCAAATACTCTTTCTACATAACGATACTCTATGTCGTTAATTTGTCCATGAGCACGAGATAACTTCATAATTGTTCTAAGTTCTTGTTCACTATGAATATCATCATGTTCTGAAGCAGGTTCAAATCCAAATAGCTTTGCAATTACATTTGCTAATGAATTTAATATCCCATACTAGTGGACGCATTACTTTATCAAACCAATACATCGGCCAAGCAACTTTAAAACAAGTTTTTTCTGCAGACTGAATCGCTATTGTTTTTAGGTACTAATTCACCTAATACAACATGAAGTAATGTCATAAATCCAAACGAAACAACTAATGAGATAGTATGAGTTAATGTTTCATTTAACTTAAACACTTCGAAATATAGGATTAAACAATGCATGAAATGTTGACTCACCAAGCCAACCTAGTCCTAGAGACACAATAGTAATACCTAATTGTGTAGCTGATAAATAGTGATCTAATTGATCAACCATTTTTAGGAGTATTTTAGCTGTTTTATTTCCATCCTCAGCTATTTCTTTAATTCTCGTAGGTCGTAGCTTTACTAATGCAAATTCGAACATTACAAACACCGCTGATGCTGCTAATAATAATATTATTACTGTAATTTTAATTAAGATACTGAGATCCATATGGTTTAATTTAACCTCTTTCTTTTTATGTATTTAATTAAATAATTTTACTATATTTTTAAAAGATTTTCAAATATTATGAAAGTAAAAAAAGATATACATTAAATGATTATCTAACGTATATCTTTTAAAATTATTTTTCTGCAACTTTTATACGAGTAAGAGCTTTCGCAAGTGCAAGTTGAGCTCGACGAACATCTAAAGCCTTCTTGATTTTCAGTAATTCTTTTCTCTGCTCTATCTTTAGCACGTTTTGCACGCTCTACATCTATATCTTTGTCCAATTCAGCTGTTTGAACAATTACAGTTATTTTATCTTTATGTGTTTCTACGAAACCTTCGCTTACTGCTAATATTTCTTCTTTTCCATCAGGAAAAACCACTTTTAATGGACCAATTTTTAATGAAGCAACCATAGGAACATGGTTAGCCATTATCCCTACTTGTCCACTTGTAGTCCCTAATACAACCATAGAAGCTTCCTCAGCTCTGTAAGCTTCTCCATTAGGAGTAACAATACTTACATTTAAAGTATTCATTTATTTACCTCCTGTTGTATTATACTTCTACTCCTAGTTTACGAGCTTTTTCTAATACATCTTCAATTCCACCTACAAGACGGAAGCAGTCTTCAGGAATATTATCATATTTACCATCTAAGATACCTTTAAATGCCTGAACTGATTCAGAAACTGGTACATATGATCCTGGTTGCCCTGTAAACTGTTCAGCAACGTGGAAGTTTTGAGATAAGAAGAATTGAACACGACGTGCTCTATCAACTG